>Ga0172371_10000739_pt1 | contig 51572 bp, 47 predicted proteins | sample Lak12m_FD_114543 | JGI IMG/M metagenome (GOLD analysis project Ga0172371, IMG submission 114543) | Freshwater microbial communities from Kabuno Bay, South-Kivu, Congo - kab_022012_12m | ecosystem: Environmental > Aquatic > Freshwater > Lake | place: Democratic Republic of the Congo: South-Kivu... | reverse complement strand
TTGTTCGATCGAGGGAAGCATATTTTTCTAACAAACGGCAAGATGAGGGGGGATGCCGTTGCAATAATCGTTAAATTCTTCATATTTTTCTTAAAGAGATGTTAATTGCGAGGGAGGATAATCCCATTTCAAATATTCGACGATTTTTTATTATTATCAATAGATACGGTTCGTTGTCATCCTAGGCAACGACAGCGTCTTTATTGTGGCATAAATACTGCTTATAAGTTAAAAAGATAACCTCCTAGCGATAAGAACGCCATGGGCGTTGACAATATCAAAACACCTTTCGGGAAAGGAGAAGTATTACGATGTTGGAGAAACACAGGGAAAAATTTTTGTTTTTATTCATAACAGCCATCGCTCTCTTGGCAACTTCCTCAGCCAGCTATGCTGTCGAAGTTCTGCCGGCTGCCGATAGTCAAGCAAAAGCCCTTTTTGCTATGGGGGCAATGCTGGCTGCGGGTATTGCCATGGGGGTTGGCGCTGTTGGTGCTGGTCTCGGTATAGGCACGGCGGCGAGTGGTGCTTGTCAAGCGGTTGGTAGAAACCCCGGTGTGCAGGGGAAGATAATGATGACTATGCTCATCGGTATGGCAATGGCGGAGTCGATTGCCATTTATGCGCTTGTTGTTTCTCTAGTGCTTTTGTTTGCTAACCCCTTTACTGTGTATTTTTTGGGATAAGTTAAAAACGACAAAAACTACATTTTAGGGGGAAAGAGAAATGACAGCATCCAAACAAGATAAGCAATTGTTTACTGTGGGAAGAATTTTTTTCCTGCTTATCGTCATTCCCCTCGCCTTGGTTTCCGTCCTAATTGCTAATAGCATTATCAAGGTGGGAGATGTGGCAGAGCAAAGTGCTGTCGTTGTGATGGACCAAAAGTCTCAAGGAAGCATAAAGGTCCGCGCTACTGCCTTGGCGGATGAAGTGGCGAATTTTTTGACAGAGCGACAAGAAGATCTGCTGGTTGCCACGATACTGCCCACTGATGGGAAGGTATACAAGGACTTTCTAGACAGGAAAAAGAGACCCCTTTGGGTTAAAACAGATAACAGGTTGTTGAGGATCGCCGCACCCCTTTATAAGGAGTTGGCGTTGATTAACCCTGCTGGGAAGGAAGTTATCAAGATTGCTAACGGGCGTATTGTTCCTGCTAATGAGTTAAGGAATGTAAGTGAACCTGCTAGTACGAAATATCTTACCGAAGATTATTTTGCCAAAGCAAAGGGACTCCGCCGTGGCGAGATATATGTTTCGCCCTTGACGGGATGGTATGTTGACCGCAAGTCTTTCGAAAAAGGAAAGCGTTTTGAGGGAATATATCGATTAGCCACTCCCATTTTCAACGAGGCTGGATTTGCCGGTGTTCTAGTTTTAGCTCTTGATGCACGGCATTTGATGCATATGACAGACAGGGTTGTTCCCACTCAATCGGAATATGTGTTCGAAGCCGATTATGCGACGGGGAATTACGCCTATATGGTGGATAATCGTGGTTTTGTTGTTTCCCATCCTGCCGACTACCATATCATTGGGCTTGATAAATCTGGCGATCTTGTTGCGCCCTTGACTCAAGAAAACGCTGCGGAAAAAACTAAAGCAGGCAGAGAGGTTCTCAATTTACGTCTATTGGGATTTATCGATCCAGAATTACAGAAAATTGCTTTCGAAGCGGCGGCTGGTAAATCTGGCATTAGAAATTATAAATTTGCTGGACACAACAAGTTTGTTGCCTATGCACCGATTAAGTTTTACTCTGCTGGCTACTCTGCTCCCGAAGGTTTTGGTTGGATTGGGATGGGGGTAGATGTCGATAAGTTCAACGCAATGGGAGAAATTGCCGCTAAGCAGATACGTTCGGAAACCAAATCTTGGGTTACAACGGTCATCCTGATCATAGTTGTGGCAGTTTTGTTACTTTTTGGTATTGCGGCGCTTCTTGCCCGCGGTATGGTGCGTTCGGTAGAAGCTCCTGTCCCAGAAGGGGTGGAGAACCCTATACTTGATGATGAAGATGACGATTAGTTAGTATTTAGAGGATAAAAATTAGAGCCGCTGCTCTGTTTTAGAGCCGCGGCTCTTTTTTCGATGTGCTTCGAGATACTGTGTTTCTTTAAGCATTTGTTTCCTTGTCCGGTCTTGACATCGATGGGAGCGGTTATTAGCTTGACAATAAATCTAGTAATTGTCGTATGGGATTGATATATGAAAAAGCGCTGTTATTATGAAGTGTTAGGAATAGCTAGAACTGCTAGTGAGGAAGAGATCAAGAAGAGCTATCGGCGTGTAGCGATCAAATACCATCCCGATAAGAATCAAGGGGATAAAGAGGCGGAAGAAAAGTTCAAAGAAGCCTCCGAAGCCTATCAAGTTCTAAGCGATCCCCAAAAGCGTGAAATATATGATAATTACGGGCATGATGGTCTCAGCAATGCCGGTTACCGAGGGTTTTCTGGATTCGAGGATGTTTTTGCAAGTTTTGGCAGTATCTTTGGCGATATCTTTGGTTTTAGCACCGGTAGGCAGAATAGTTCGATGGCGGGAAGTGACCTGCGCTGTGATTTGAGGATATCTTTCCACGAAGCCGTTTTCGGCACGACTAAAGAGATAGAAATCAACAAGCGAAAGGTTTGCAGCGTTTGTGATGGTTCCGGGGCGAAGAAGGGTGTCTCCCCAGAAAAATGTCCTGCTTGTGGGGGTAGGGGCTATATTACACAGGCAGCAGGTTTTTTCTCTGTTCGTTCTGTTTGCAACCGTTGTGGAGGAAAAGGGGTTATTATCAAGGAGGTCTGCGATAACTGTCAGGGAACGGGAAGAGAATTCGAGAAGAAGAAGATTAAAGTCAGAATCCCCGCTGGTGTGGATTCCGATTCCCGGATTCGCTTGCGCGGGGAAGGAGAAGGAGGCATCAATGGCGCTCCCGACGGTGATTTACATATTTTTATCTATCCCGAAGCACACGAATTTTATGAACGACGCGATGAACACCTCTTTGCTCGCCTACCTATTTCCTTTGTGCAAGCGGCGCTTGGTGATGCGATAACGGTCGAAACTTTGGAAGGTAAAGAAAAAATCAAAATCCCCCCCGGAACACAAAACGGCGATGTTTTCCGTCTCGATGGCAAAGGGGTGCCTCGCCTCCACTCGTTCGGCAGGGGCGACATCTATTTGGAAATAACCGTTACTGTTCCCCGGGAGCTTACTAAACATCAAGAGAAGCTCTTACGAGAGTTTGCCAAAGTTAGTTCTCAGTAGTTTCGATATTGTTCGATTTTTTAGCCGTTTTGGAGTTCTTACTTTATTGAGAAAGTATGAGATTTGTCCCCGCACTTCCCTTGTCGATGACAAGGGATAATTCCACTAGCTACGCACAATGCACCTTACTTTTTAGATGTTCCAAAATGAAGAACTTGCCCAGAAATTAGCAATATCTGGTAGTACTCAGCGAGTTTCTCCGGAAGCAATATCTTCTAGAGCGGTGTAATCGACAAGGCGCACTCGTTTACCTGCAACCTCCATCAATCCTTGTTCTTGTAAGCGTCGCAAGGTGCGGGAAAGCGTTTCTGGGATGGTGCCAATGACCTTTGCGAGTTGTTGTTTGCTGATGGTAAGGGTAACCCATTTCCCCTGCCCGTCGTCGATATCCAAGAGATACGAGACTAGCCTACCAGAGACGCTTTTTAGGGAGACATTCTCCACTAATGCTGTCATTCGGCGCAGCCTTGTCGAGAGAATGGCAAGCATGTTTAGAGACAAAGTGGGTTCTTTCTGAAGCAGTGCTATGAAATGGGCTCGAGGAAAAACGAGCAAACTGCTGTTCTCCAGCGTCTTGGCGCTGGCGGGGAAGGTTTCCCCAGAAAATACGGCGACCTCACCAAAAATATCCCCTTCGCCAAAGATGTGCAGGATCTGTTCGTTACCGCTTGCCGTTAGCTTGAAGATCTTTATGACCCCTTTAATGATGGCGTAAAAATTTTCTCCCTCTTGTCCTTCGAAGAATATCATTTCTCCCTTGCTTGTTTCTTTGGCAAGGGTGGCAGTGGCGATACTCTTTAACATCCCCTCGGATAAGTTACTGAAGAGAAAAATATTTCGCAATTTTTCTACGGGAATTATCGCAGTTGTTTGAGTCATGGTTTTTCCCCAATTTATATTGAAAACAAAAAAATTGCCTTTGACCTAAGTCAAGGAAAAGATTTTTAGCAAGTATTAAAGGCTGCACCAACAAAGAAAAAGGAGGAGTAAGAGATGTTCTGTTTTCAGTGTGAACAAACGGCGAAGGGGCAAGGGTGTACAATAGCTGGAGTGTGCGGTAAAAGCCATGAAGTGGCAACTTTACAGGATTTGCTAATCCAATCACTAAAAGCTCTCGCGGCAACGGTGAGCGTTGCGCAACAAATGGGGGTATCACGACGACGAGAGACGGATATTTTTATTTTAGAAGCTTTGTTTTCTACGCTCACCAATGTTAACTTCGATGCCGAGCGCTTTGTAGCCTTGAACAAATGTGCTGCGGAGTTTTTTACATGGTACCGAGAAGCTATAGTTGCCGCCGGGGGGAAGCTTGCCGACAACATCCTCTTTCCCAACATCGAGGGAGCCTCTAGTGCCGCTGATTTGACGAAGGAGGGAGAGCGTTTTGGAGTTAGAAAAGATGCCGCCGTGGATCCCGATGTGCTTTCTCTGCGCGAGTTGCTAACCTATGGCATTAAAGGGCTTGCTGCCTATGCTTATCATGCCCAAGTATTGGGGCAGGAGGACGCAAAAGTTTATGATTTTCTTTTAGAAGCGTTGACTGCCACTAATGATAACGCCCTTGGTGTGGGAGAATTGTTGCCACTAGTTTTGAAATGCGGCGAAATCAACCTCCGTGCGATGGAATTGCTGGATGCGGGCAACACCGGCACCTATGGCAACCCTATTATAACTAAGGTGCCGCTGGGTGCCAAGAAAGGGAAGGCAATTCTGGTTTCCGGGCATGATTTGAAAGATTTGGCATATTTGCTGGAACAGACCGAAGGGAAGGGTATAAACATCTATACGCATGGAGAGATGCTTCCTGCCCATGCCTATCCCCAACTCAAGAAGTATTCGCATTTTTACGGACACTACGGAACAGCCTGGCAGAACCAACAAAAAGAGTTCGCATTATTCCCCGGAGCAATTTTGATGACGACAAACTGTATTCAAAAGCCAAGCGCTTCATATTTAGCAAACATTTTTACCAGCGGGGTTGTTGGTTTTGCGGGGGTTACCCATATCGAGAAGCACGATTTTTCACCTCTTATTGAAAGAGCCTTGGAATTGCCGGGTTTTGTTGAAGATATTGATGCGGGGAGTGTGCTTACCGGCTTTGCTCACAACACCGTAATTTCCATTGCCGATAAGGTTCTTGGTTTGGTTGAGCAGGGCAAAATTAGGCACTTCTTTCTCATCGGTGGTTGTGATGGCGTCAAGCCTGCCCGCAATTATTACAGCGAATTTGCCGAAAAAACCCCACCCGACACACTCATTCTGACGCTAGGCTGTGGGAAGTTCAAGTTTTTTGACAAGGATTTTGGGACTATCGACGGCATTCCCCGTTTACTCGATGTTGGGCAATGTAACGATTCCTACTCGGCGATTCGTATTGCGCTGACATTGGCGCAGGCTCTGGGAGTTGGGGTTAACGAGTTGCCATTATCGCTCATCATTTCTTGGTATGAACAGAAAGCGGTTGCTGTCTTGTTGACATTACTTCATCTCGGCATCAAAAATATCCGTTTAGGTCCCTCACTACCAGCCTTCGTTACCCCGAATGTCTTGAATGTGCTGGTAGAGAAATTTGCGATAATGCCCATCACCAGCGCGGAAGAGGATCTACGAGCAATTTTGAGAGGGTAAAGTGCCAACCCGTTTTTTAAAAGGGGTATTTTCATTTTTTGTATAAAATTGATGTTTGTTATTGTTCCCGGGACCTTTTTTGAGGGGTCCCGGAGAACATATTTTTATTTTTAATCGCTGTGTGAAAAATTGGCTAGCTTCCCCTCGAATCATCTTTGTAGTATGAAATTTACCTAAACGCTCGTCTTGCTGTTTTCGATAAAAACAACATGAAAACAATCATCTGCTTGACAGGTGGTTCTTTTGTTGTTAGCGCCCCCGCCCGAAAAATAGGCACGTAGCTCAGGGGGAGAGCGCCATCCTGACGCGGTGGATGTCCAGGGTTCAAATCCCTGCGTGCCTACCATTTCTTTGATCATTTAATTTAGCAGGTCTAAACAAACTTGTTTCATTAATGGGGGCATCATCGGTTTTTGAGTTTTTGGGGTGATGGTGCCCCCCTTGTTTTCCCATGGTTTACTGCTCCTGTTGGGGTGTATAAGGATGAACGATAAGGTAACGATTACTTTCCCGGACGGCTCGAACAAGGATTTTAAGCTAGGTAGCCGTCTAGCAGCCATTCTTCGGGAATGGGGTGGTTTTTCTGGTAATGCCGTTGCCGTCCTTGTGAACGGGGAATTGCTAGATTTAGACACTGAAGTAACGGATGATTGCCTCGTTATCCCAGTAAGTGCCGATTCGCCACAGGGGTTGGAGGTTTTGCGGCATAGTGTTTCCCACATCATGGCGGAGGCGGTGCAGAGCCTTTTCCAAGGTGTCAAACTCGCTATCGGACCAGCCATAGAAAACGGTTTTTACTACGATTTCGAACATGTAGAACCTTTTACCCCCGATGATTTGGTAAAAATCGAAGAACGGATGCGGGAGATCATTGCTGCCGCACATCCTTTTTTACATGAAGAGCTTTCGCGTGCGGAGGCTCTGGCACTCTTCGAGAAACTAAAAGAGCCCTATAAAATGGAACTCATCCGCGAGTTACCTGATTCTGTAAAAAAGGTTAGCATTTATCGCCAAGGGGGATTTATCGATTTATGCCGAGGTCCCCATCTCCCTAACACCAGCACCGCTGGTGCTTTTAAGCTTGTTTCCGTGGCGGGTGCCTATTGGCGTGGTGACGAAAAAAACAAGATGCTGCAAAGGATATACGGTGTTGCGTTCCCCACCACCGCTGCTCTGGAGGAGCACCTATGTTTATTGGAAGAGGCGAAACGCCGTGATCACCGCCGCTTGGGCAGGGAGTTGGATTTATTCCAAGTTTCCGATGAGGTGGGAGCGGGACTGGTCATTTTTCATCCCAAGGGTATGTTACTTCGTTATTTGATAGAAGAGTGGGAACGCCAAGAGCATCTCAAACGCGGCTACCAGATGGTGATGGGACCGCAGATACTAAAGGCGGAGCTATGGAAGCGTTCCGGACATTATGATAATTACCGAGAAAACATGTATTTTACGGAGGTGGATGGGCAGTCTTATGGTATAAAGCCCATGAATTGCCTAGCTCACATGCTCATTTATAAATCCCAGATTCGTTCTTATCGTGATTTACCTTTGCGTTATTTCGAATTAGGAACCGTCCATCGACACGAAAAGGCAGGAGTACTACATGGACTGATGAGGGTGCGTCAGTTTACCCAGGATGATGCGCATATAATTTGCACTCCCCAACAGCTTCATTCTGAAATAAAGGGGGTTGCCGATTTCGTGGCGGATGCTATGCGTATTTTTGGATTCGACTATGAGGTGGAACTAAGTACTCGCCCTGCTAAATCTATCGGCACCGATGACGATTGGGAATTGGCGACCAAAGCATTGGCAGGTGCGCTTACAGACAGTGGGGTAATTTACGATATTAACGATGGTGATGGTGCCTTTTATGGCCCTAAAATTGATTTCAAAATCAAAGATGCGCTTAATCGTCGCTGGCAGTGCGCCACGATCCAGTGCGATTTCACATTACCGGAACGCTTCGATCTTTCCTATATTGGTGAAGATGGTGCTCGCCACCGCCCTGCCATGTTACATCGCGTTATCCTGGGTGCCATCGAGAGGTTCATGGGGGTTTTGATCGAACACCATGCGGGGGCTTTTCCGCTATGGCTTTCCCCTGTTCAGGCTTTGGTTGTTACTGTTACGGAAAATCATATTGGTTATGGACAAAAGGTCTTGGATTTGCTCAAGGCTGCAGGAATTCGTACAGAAGGTGATTTCCGTAATGAAAAGCTAGGTTATAAGGTGCGTGAGGGGCAGCTTCAGAAAGTACCTTATTTACTGGTTATTGGTGATAAGGAAAGGGAAAGTAACACGATTGCCCCCCGAAAGCGGGGTGGGGAGATGATGACGCCGTTGAGCACGGAGGAGTTCATTAGAGAAATAAAGTTGCTTTCCTCGCAATATAAATAGGTTGGGGAGGTGCCAAATAAGTAAAGAAATTAGAATTAACAACGAGATAAAAGCCCCGATGTTACGGGTTATTGATACGGATGGTTCACAGTTGGGGGTTTTGAGTGCTGCCGATGCCCTCCTGCGGGCAAGGGCTGAGGGGCTTGATTTGGTCGAAGTCTCACCCAATGCCGAGCCGCCGGTATGCCGCATTATGGACTATGGTAAGTTTCGCTACCAGCAAAGCAAGAAGATGCAGGAAGCGAGGAAAAAGCAGGTTTTTTCCCAGGTTAAAGAAATTCGGTTACGTCCCAAAACGGAAGAGCATGATTTACAGGTAAAAATTAAACATATTCTCCGTTTTCTGGAACAGGGTGATAAGGTGAAAATAACCATGCTTTTTAGGGGAAGGGAGATAATCTATACGGAGTTTGCCCGAAAATCGTTAGAAAGGATAAAGGAAGCCTTACTCGATACGGCAAGTGTGGAGCAAGCCGTAAAAATGGAAGGGAGAAGAATGACCATGGTCATTTCCCCCCTTGCTAAAAAGAAATAAAATTCCATCCTTAGTGAGCCACTTCGTATTCGAACAAAAAATTTCATTTTTTCATAATGGTTTAGGCAAGCACCACTTAGGGATTGCCCTAGTGCTTTTGGGGAAAGCGGGAGAGAGCAGAGAGACGGAAGACATAGTTGTCGTAAAATTAGTTTAAAATGATCATAGATCATAGAAGGAGAAAATGATGTCCAAGCTAAAAACGCATAGTGGTGCCAAAAAACGCTTCAGCCTCACGGGAGCGGGTAAGATCAAGCGTAATAAAGCATACCGTCGCCATATTTTGACGAGCAAAACACAAAAGCAAAAGAGGCGCTTGAGACAAACGGCGCTTGTTCATACAACAAACGAGGCGGCGGTGAAATTGCTGTTGCCCTACGCCTAGTCGATTCAATAAAAGGAGATAAAAAATGGCACGGATAAAGAGAGCCGTTCACTCTAAAAAGAAGAGAAGAAAAATTTTTAAAATGGCAAAAGGTTTTTTTGGTGCGCGCAGCCGATTGTTGCGCACTGCCAAAGAGGCGGTTGCTAGGTCTCTGCGCTATGCTTTTCGAGACCGCAGAGTCAGAAAGCGCGAATTTCGTGCTTTGTGGATAGCGCGAATTTCTGCCGCTGCCAAAAGTAACGACATTACCTACAGCCGTTTAATAGACGGTATGAAAAAGGGCCAAATAGGGATTGATCGTAAGGTTCTTTCCGATATTGCCATCCACGATCCACAGGGTTTTTCCCAGATTGTGGCGGCAGCAAAACAAAAACTCACCCAATGATGTTGCCGTCGTTCTTGCTATCAACGAGAAAAGGACGATGAGCATCAAGAAATTATTTTAAACCATGATTACCGATAGAGAACAAATTGCCAAAGCTGCCCGCCAAGAGATAGCAAGCGCTAGCGATATGGAGGCTCTTCAGGAACTGAGGGTAAAATATTTAGGGCGCAAGGGGTTGGTAACGGTTCTGCTCAGGGAAGTCTCCCAAAAGCCTTCCGAGGAGCGAGCCGCTTGGGGAAAAAGTTGCAACGAGTTGAAGGGAACACTGGAGGATTTAATAAGCCACCGAACAACTGAATTGGGAGTAAAAGAACAGCAGAAGAAATTCTTACAAGAAGCTATTGATATAACTCTCCCCGGTCGGACTATTCCTAGGGGGCATCTTCATCCCATTCTCCAAATTAGCGATGAAATTTGTGGGATATTTACTTCCCTGGGCTTTACCATTGCCGATGGTCCTGAAGTTGAAAGTGATTATTATAACTTTTCCGCGCTTAATATCCCTAAGGACCATCCCTCGCGGGATATGCAGGATACATTCTATATCAGCGATGATATAGTGTTGCGTACACACACTTCCCCTGTCCAAATTCGAGTGATGGAAAAGACTAAGCCTCCGGTACGGGTAATTTCACCGGGCAGGGTTTATCGACCCGACTGGGATGTTACCCATTCGCCGATGTTCCAACAAATAGAGGGTTTTGTCGTTGATCGTGGCATTAATTTTGGTGATTTGAAGGGTATTTTACATTTGTTCTTACGCCAGGTCTTTGGTGAAGACACCGTTTTGCGTTTTCGCCCCAGCTTTTTCCCCTTTACAGAGCCTAGTGCAGAGGTTGATATTCGTTGTGGCATCTGTAAGGGCGCGGGTTGCCGCTCATGTTCGCAGAGCGGTTGGTTGGAAATACTAGGCTGCGGTATGATCGACCCGGCTGTTTTTGCCAGTGTCGGTTATGATTACGAGGAATTTTCTGGGTTTGCTTTTGGTTTAGGGGTCGAGCGAGTGGCGATGCTCAAATATGCCGTATCCGATATTCGTTTGTTTTTTGAAAACGACATTAGGTTTTTGGAGCAGTTTTAATTATGTTGGTATCACTCAAGTGGTTGAATGATTATGTGGATATTTCGGATATTCCCCCTGCGACGCTTGCGGAAAAGCTCACAATGGCTGGTTTGGAAGTCGAGGGCATTATAGAGAAAAATGCCAACTTTAGTGGTGTGGTGGTCGCGAGGATTGAAGAGATAACGCCACATCCAAACGCTGACAAGCTATCCTGTTGTAAGGTTTTCGATGGCTCGACAATATTGGATATTGTCTGTGGGGCGCGAAACATAAAAATTGGTGATGTTGTGCCCTTAGCCAAGGTGGGTGCTTCTCTTCCCGATGGATACAATATAAAAAGAAGCGTCATTCGTGGTTGTCCTTCGGAAGGGATGCTCTGTTCGGAGGTGGAGTTGTCGATAGGCGCCGATAACAGCGGCATCATGATTCTTCCCGAAGATTTACCCCTGGGGGAAGATTTATCCAAAGCCTTAGCACTCGACGATGCCGTCTTGGATGTGGGAATAACCCCCAATCGTGCCGATTGTTATTCTATGTTGGGAATTGCTCGTGAGGTTGCCGCTTTATTTGGTAAAGCGGTATGTTACCCGTGTTGTGATTTGAAAGAAGGAGGGGAAGACACCTCTGCTTTTGCCACGGTACAGATTACCGTCCCTGAATTATGTCCTCGTTATAGTGCAAGAATTATCGGTGATGTTACCATTGCCCCGGCACCTTTTTGGATGTGCCAGCGCCTGGAAGCCGTCGGTATTAGGGCAATAAATAATGTGGTGGATGTTACCAATTTTGTGATGATGGAAATGGGACAACCACTACACGCCTTCGATTATAACTTTCTAGAAGGCGGTAAAATAATTGTGCGGACTTCGGAAGAAAATGAGAAGTTCACCTCTCTTGACGGTAAGGAGCGTGAGTTAAAAACAAAGGTGCTGATGATTTGCGATGCCGTTAAGCCTGTGGCAATTGCCGGTATTATGGGTGGCTACAATTCGGAGGTGCGTGAAGATAGCCGAACTATCTTATTGGAAAGTGCTTATTTTTCACCATCTTCAATAAGGAGATCGGCACGGGCGCTGGGCATGGGGACCGATGCCTCGTTGCGTTTCGAAAAGGGTATAGATCCCAATGGGGTACTCAAAGCGTTGGAGCGGGCGGCATATTTGATTGCTAGTGTTGCTGACGGGGTGCTTTTCAAGGGGTGCATCGATGAATATCCCCAGCAGATAGAGACGCCGAAAGCTATAAACCTAAGGATGAATAAAATTACTTCGTTGATTGGAGTGGATATCGAGCGTGCCCGAGTAAAAGAAATTCTCACCGCTTTAGATATGTTTTTTGTAGAGACGGAGATGGGTTTCCTGGTGGATCCACCTTCTTATCGTGTCGATATAACTAGAGAAGCGGATTTGATAGAAGAAATAATAAGGATTTATGGTTACGAAAAGGTGCCTATGACCTTTCCTGCTTTTTCGGCACAATCTACCACTCCTTCGGCATTGGAGCGGGTAGAAAAAACGGCAAGAACGGTTTTTATAGGATACGGTTTTTCCCAGATCATTACCTATGGTTTTGTTTCTCCCGAAATGGCGGAAACGCTCAGGTTAGACAAACATGACCGCCGCCGCCACTTGCTTGCTATTCGCAATCCGTTGGTAGAGGAACACGGTGTAATGAGAAGTTCTTTGCTATATGGAATGTTGATGGCTATGAAGCGTAACATCAACAACAATAACATTGATTTGCGTTTTTTCGAAATTGGCAGGGTGTTTTTTGCCAACAAAGCTGGTGAATTGCCGATTGAGGAAAACCATCTCTGTGCCATGATTTCTGGCATGGCTTTTAAAGGCAATTGGCATTTTGCCAAAAGTCCTGCGGGTTACTATGACCTCAAGGGTGCTATGACAGGCTTTCTAGAAGAGATTAGGTTACAAGATGTTGTCTGGTCGAGTGAGGGCGGCGTGGAGCCGTTTTTGCATCCTTACCGTGCCGCCAATATTTTTCTTGGAGGGGATAAAATTGGTTTTCTTGGAGAACTGCACCCAGAGGTGGTCGCCAGCCTTGCTCTAGATACTACTCCGACGGTCATGGAATGTAATCTCGATGTACTTGCCACTCTGTCAATAAAATCCCCATTATTCAAAGAGTTTTCTAGATTCCCAGCCAGTTATCGCGATGTTGCTTTCTTGATTGATGAGAGTGTTTCCTTAGCTTTTTTGGAAGAATGCGTTAGAAAAGCAAACGAATGTTTGCTCGAAAAAACAAATGTTTTTGATGTATTTCGTGGCGGAGATCTTCCCCTTGGCAAGAAGAGTGTCGCCATTAGATTTACTTATCGTTCGGATAAAAAGACCCTTACGGAAATGGAGATTAACGCTGCTCATCAAAATGTGATCGCAGCGATAACCAATACAGTGGGGGCACAAATCAGAGGAAAGGCAAATTGAAGAAACAGCGGGAGGAGAAAATGACCAAAAATGACATCGTACAACTTGTTTATGAAAAGCTTGGACTCTCTAGGGGGGAGTCGGCACGAATTGTAGAGACATTTCTAGAGATAATCAAAGAAACAATCGTAGCGGGCGAAAATGTTAAAATATCCGGTTTTGGTAATTTTATTGCAAAGGAGAAAAAATCCCGCCGAGGCAGAAACCCTCAAACGGGAGAGGCAATGGAGATCACGGCGCGCCGTGTGCTTGTTTTTAAGTCTAGTAATGTTCTCCGTAAAACCATTAACAAAAACAATTGATGAGATATGATAAAAAAAGATCCGCGAGCCATAGAAGAGATTTTCTCTGATGATGGTTTGGTAGCGGTAGATGTTTTTCTAGGTATTCCTAACAAGGTTTTTTTTCGTATTGGTGAGGTGTCACGCTATCTGGGGGTTGCCCCTAGTGTTGTGCGCTATTGGGAATCGGAATTCAAGGTAATAAAGCCTGAACGTTCTCGTAGTGGGCAGCGCTTGTATCGTCGTAAAGACTTACAAAACCTCGCTTTCATCAAAGAGCTTCTTTACGAACATCGTTTTACGATAGCAGGGGCGAAAATGTGCCTAATCAAAAAGCGCCAGCATCCTGTTACTGCCGAAGATACCGAAGAGATGTCGAACTTGATAAAAATTCAAAAAATTATCGATGTTTTGGAAGATATAAAGGCTATTTTATCCAACAAAAAGCATGATTGATCTATTGATTTAATATTCTAATTCGTAAATTCACAATTTTAAGACACTGAAAAAGACAACAGACACCAAAAACCCATTCATGCAAGGTTCTCATTGTTTTTCTGTGTCATCCCCCCCACGCGTACCGTAAAATAAAGAAGATGTTTTTTAAATTTGGCAGCTTTTAGAAATTTTATATGGAGAGAGCTTTGCATAATACAACAAGCTCACCAATACTTCATTCCCTTGAGCGCGGGAATGAAGCATAAAATCAATATATTGACAGCTTAACGAGCAAGCCAAGAATGTTAAAGACTTAGTTATTCAAAGGTCTCAATACATCTCAGCCTTTGCTAAAGGAAAAAGCACCGTGCGGAAGTTATGGCGAGGAGGGTTTTGTGTATCTTGTGCATGAATCAGTTTTTTCATGGGAATAATTAAAAGGAGGCAACAGTGACTTTTCAAGAATTAATTTTTGCACTGGAAAGATTTTGGGCTGACCAGGGTTGTGTTGTGCAACAGCCATACGATTTAGAGGTAGGAGCAGGAACTTTCAATCCTGCCACATTTTTGAGAGTGCTTGGACCTGAACCATGGAATGTTGCTTATGTAGAACCATCGCGTCGTCCTACCGACGGTAGATACGGAGAGAACCCCAACCGTCTGCAGCACTATTATCAATATCAAGTTATTATGAAGCCCTCCCCCCTGGATATCCAGGATTTGTATCTAAAATCTCTAAAGAGCTTCGGTATCGACCCGCTCGATCATGATATTCGTTTTGTCGAAGACAACTGGGAATCTCCAACAGTCGGTGCCTGGGGGCTTGGCTGGGAGGTATGGCTGGATGGTATGGAAATAACACAGTTTACTTATTTTCAACAAGTAGGGGGGATTGATCTAAACCCAATAAGTGTGGAAATAACCTATGGTATAGAGCGCATTGCAATGTATTTGCAAGAAGTCGATAATGTTTATGATTTACGCTGGAACGAGCACATAGGTTACGGTGATGTCCATCATCGAGGGGAAGTGGAATGGTCGAAATACAACTTCGAGCTTGCCGATGTAGAGCTCTTACGCCGACAGTTCAACTTTTATGAGGCGGAGGGGATGAGAATGGCACAGGCTAATTTAGTTTTGCCAACTTATGATCACTGTTTGAAATGCTCTCATGTATTCAACATGCTCAACGCTCGTGGCGCCATCAGTGTTGCCGAGCGAACCAGCTATATCGGCAGGGTGCGCAATCTCGCTAAACTAAGCGCGGAATTGTATGTCTTACAGCGAGAAGAGATGGGACACCCTTTAATAGGCAGATGGAGGAAAGCATAAATGGCACGAGAGTTGCTTTTGGAAATAGGTGTCGAAGAGATGCCCGCCGCTTTTTTAGCCCAGACGATTACCGATATGGAGGCGGGATTTACGAGTTTGTTGCGGGCGCATAGAATCGAGCACGGTAAAATAAGTGTTTTTGCTACTCCCCGTCGGCTCTGTCTTTGTTGTGAAGAGCTTGCGGAAAAGCAAGCGGAGCAATTGGTAGAAAAAATCGGACCCACTAAACGCACCGCCCATGATGCCCAGGGCAATCCTAGTAAAGCCCTTATGGGCTTTGCTAAAGGACAAGGTGTCGCTATAGATGATTTAGATATCGTTACCACCGAAAGAGGCGAATATTATGTTGCGCGCAAAAAATTAGTCGGTGCGCTAACGAAGAATTTGCTACCAGAATTGTTAGAAAGGTTCATTCGAACATTGTCGTTCAAACGAACCATGCGTTGGGCGGACTCTTCGACGCGCTTTGCCCGTCCTATTCACTGGCTTCTGGCGATTTACGCAGGGGAGGTAGTTCCCTTTTCGATAGAGAGTATTGAAAGTGACAGGGTAACTTATGGACACCGTTTTATGAGCCCCGCGGCGATAGAAGTGAATGGCATTATAGATTATCTTACCAAGCTTAGAAGAGCGTTCGTCGTTGTTGCACAGGAAGAACGCAAAGAAGTAATAATCGAATCCGTTAAGAAAGCGGCAAGCGCTGTTGGGGGTAACGCCTTGATAAACGATTCGTTGCTTATGGAAGTTACCTTTTTAGTAGAATGGCCAGAGGCTATTTGCGGAAGTTTTGCCACGGAGTATCTGAAACTCCCCCAAGAAGTTCTGACAACAACGATGATGTCTCATCAGCGTTATTTCCCAGTTGTCAATTCAAATGGTAACCTCCTACCATATTTCATAACGATAACAAATACTAGTGCTAGAGATAAGAATATCGTGCGCAAGGGTAACGAGAAAGTCATTAGCGCCCGTCTGAAAGACGCGGAGTTTTTCTTCCATGAGGATCAAAAAATACCTCTATCTACGAGGGTAGAAGGGCTAAAAAATGTAGTTTATCACTCACAAATGGGAACATCCTATGAAAAGGTAGAGCGCTTCAGTGCACTTGCCGATTATATTGCAGAGATGATTGCCCCCTCGCGCAGGGGAAGCGTAGCGCGTGCCGCCTTTTTGGCAAAAGCGGATTTAGATACCCAAATGGTCGGCGAATTCCCAGAACTACAAGGGATCATGGGAAGAGAGTACGCTCTTCTCGCAGGGGAAACTCCTGATGTTGCTACGGCTATTTATGAACATTATTTGCCTACTATCGCCGGGGGTGTCCTGCCTCGAACTGTAGAAGGGGCAATTGTGAGCATTGCTGACAAGCTCGATACGATAGTTGGTTTTTGGGGGGTGGGGCTTGTCCCAACGGGTACTGCCGATCCCTACGCAATGCGCAGACAGGCATTGGGAATAATCAACATCATTGTGGAACATGGTTATGAACTTCCTTTGGATGTTCTGGTCGATAAGAGCATTGCTATCTTAGGGAACAAACTGCAGAGTGAGGCGGGGTTTGTAAAGCGAGAGGTGATGGAGTTTTTCCATGCCCGCATCGAAAATTTGCTCGTTGCACAGGGCTATCCTGCCGATGTTGTAGATGCTGTGTGTGCGGTCGGCAGTGTCGATGTGGTGAAAATCTTTATCAAGGTAAAAGCGATGAGTATTTTCAAAGCAGACAAGGATTATGAGCCGTTGGCGATTGCTTTTAAAAGAGCCCGTAATATCATAAAGGATTTTTCAGGGGGTAAGGTTGATGCGTCCCTTTTTATTCAAGAAGCGGAAAGCAACCTTTATAACAGCTATTTCGAGGTGAAGAAAAGAGCCGCTGTTTCGATAGAAAAGGGTGAAATTTACGAAGCACTAAAAGAAATGGCGCGGTTGCGGGCGCCTATCGATGAATTTTTCGAGAAGATAATGGTTATGGATAGCGATGTTCAAATTCGTTTCAACAGGCAATCTTTACTTGCAGAGATTTTTGTCTTTTTTTCTCAAATTGCCGATTTTTCGAGGATTACTGTAAATTATCGGTGAGTAAATGGCAATTGAAAGAAGCCGTTTGGGGGATATAACCGAATGTCGTTTGCCGTTTCAACGGGGATACAGCTAGAAGTAGAAGCTCTGAAGAGAATAACGGGCATCAACCAAATAATAACCGAGATACAGAACAAGGTCCCTACGCTGTTAGGGGCGGCGGCGCTCATCGTTTATCTTGTCGATGAATTGAACGATGAAGTATATTCCCCGCTAGCAGCCGGGGATGTCCGTTTCGAGGCACTACGCGAGCGAATATTTCCCAACTCCATCATTGGCTATACCGCTTACAAACAAAAAACCGTCAACATTAACAATGTCCATTGTGCCAAAGAATTGGCAGAATTAGACAAAGGTCTCGTTTTCGAGGACAAATTTTGCAAAATTTACGACTTAAGCACAAAACAGATTCTTGCTGTTCCGTTCTTCCATGATGATATTCTCATGGGAATAATCCAAGTTCTCAACAAAACCGAAGAACAACCTTTCGACGAACAAGATATCGCCCTTGTGCAAAACATTGGTGAAGTTTTGGGTAAGATAGTGTTCGAAAAAGGCAATTCGGTTACGAGTGCGCGAAACAGATTCTATCATCTCATCAAGAATGGTCTGATCAGCAGGCGAGATATGCAGGTAACGCTTTTGGAGGCAAAACAAAGCAATATTAGACCGGAAAGCCTGCTAATGCGCAATTACAGAATTTCCAAAGAACAAATAGGCTTAGCGTTAGCTTCATATTACCATTGTGATTTTGTCCCTTTTGATGGTGAAGCACTGAATGTCGATGAGAAGTTTCCTCTAGATGGTTTTAGAAAGGAATACTTTCTAAACGAGCTTTGGTTTCCTCTTGGTAAGAAAAACGGTGATTTTTGTGTAACGATGGAAGACCCCGGTGATATTACCAAGTGCAATTCTATAAAACAAGTTCTTGGCACGAAAGATCTCAAGTTTTTTGTTTCTCTCAAGGAGGATATCGAAAATTTTATCGAGCGCGCCTTCGATGGCGGCAAAAACTCATACTCTTCGATTAGTGAGATACTCTTGAGCAGTGTCGAAACCGCCAGCAGAATGGTGGATAATATAGAAGCCAGCAAAAACGAAGCGGATGGAGTTGTTGTGCGCATTGTTAATAAAATTATTTTCGATGCCTGCCAAATGCGTGCTTCCGATATTCACATTGAACCCGATATTGAAGATAAAAATATAGGTATTCGTTTCCGTATCGATGGTGACTGTAAATTTTATCAAATCCTCCCTTTTTCCTATCATAGGTCTATAGTTTCTCGTATCAAGATCATGTCCAATCTCGATACAACCAATCGCCGTTTCCCCCAAGATGGAAAGATAAAATTCAAAATTCCCGGTGATAAGCCTGTAGATTTGCGGGTGGCAACGCTGCCTGTCCAAAATGGTGCCGAGGATGTTGTGATGCGTATTCTCCGCAAGGATGAAACGGTATTGCCTATAAAATGTTTGCAGCTTTCAGAGAGGGATGAAAGAGAATTTCTGAAAATGCTAGAGCGTCCCCATGGTTTGATTCTTGCTGTTGGTCCAACAGGTTCTGGAAAAACAACCACTTTGCATTCCGCTTTAAGGCATGTCAATAAACCCGGCAAGAAGATCTGGACGGCGGAGGATCCAGTGGAAATAACCCAGCATGGGCTAAGACAGGTACAGATAAACCCTATGATTGGATTTGATTTTAGTATGGCAATGCGAGCTTTTTTGCGTGCTGACCCTGATATCATAATGGTTGGAGAAATGCGTGATTACGAAACGGCAAAAATAGGTATTGAAGCCTCACTAACCGGGCATCTTGTTTTTAGCACTTTACATACGAATAGTGCGGTAGAAACGGTTATTAGATTGTTGGACATTGGCATTGACCGTATAAATTTTGCCGATTCATTAATAGGAATTCTTTCTCAGCGTTTGGTCAAAAAACTCTGCACGGAATGTAGAGAACCGTATCAGCCAACAGAAGCGCAACAAGCCATATTAGAAGCTTATTACCACGATAGAAAAATTGATGTTCCCAAAAACCTCTTGTTTTATCGTGGCAAAGGATGTAGGCACTGCGAAAAAGCAGGTTACCTAGGAAGAATCGGTGTCTTTGAGTTGTTAGTGGCAAGCAGTAAAATAAAATCACTCGTTAAGGCAGGGTTAGGGATAACCGAGCTACTGGAAGTGGCACGACAAGAGGGTATGACATCTCTGTTTGAAGATGGAATCCGAAAATCCCAGCAAGCGCTTGTGAATTTTGATGATATTTATAGAGTTTGCCTTTAATGAGGTATGCTCTTGGACGGTAGCCAACTATTACAAGGAGGATAAGGTTATGTATAAAAAGTTGTTAGCGGTTGTTATAATTTTCGTTTTTGTAATTGGGGCAAGTGGATGTGTATGGAAGCCTGTCTATAATAAAAAGGTGGCGGAATCTGCGGCACTGAAAATCGAAAGAGATGCCCTGGCTAATGAAAAAGGAAGTTTATTGCAAGATAAGGAATTACTGGCAAAAGAAAAAAAGGTTTTAGCTAATAAGATTGCAAATTTGGAAGCCGCTATAGGGGCACTCGGCAAAGAGAATGCGAAGCTGTTGGCAGAAAAAGCGGAACTGGAAGGGCAGATAGCTCTTTTAAAGAAGCAATTGGTTGATGTTTCCGAGAAGTACTTACTCCTGGAAAATGAAGCAAAAGAACTAAAAGAAGCAATCGCCGTTTCTGGAACAAAATCCGTCAAATCGGAAAGAAAGCCTCAACAGGTTTTCAAATAAATTACTGTATTAGTGATTACTACTTATGTAAAACTTCCACGGCCATTTTAAGATAAGGTGGCCGTGGTGGTATGCTTTGTGTTCGTATTTACGGGAAGTTATTTCTTGAGCATTTTAAGGAAGGGAGAGCAGCTTTGATGGACGGTAGAAATCTCTTCATCTGTTGTTTTGTTTTGCTTTGCTTTACCACATTTACCTTTTCTTGCGGTAACAATAAAGAGCAACTTATCAAGGCAGAGGAAGCGAAGATTTTCAAGAAACAGCGAGATGAACTGATAAAGGAAAATATCGCTTTGAAGGCTGAATTGGCGATGCGCGTTTCTCCTTCTGTGGAAGTTGTGCCGCCAGCTAAAACTGTGCAGGAGTTGTCGGTAGAAAAAATAAAAATAGAAGCACAAAAAACACAGGGAATACAAGAACTCAAAGCGGGAGAGGATAATGCTACTGCCGATGGTGCAAGGGTTAAAATAGATGCTGTAGCCAAGAAAGATGAACAGGCGTCTGGCGGTAAGGAACAACAAATAGTTAAAAAAGAGGCGAAACCTACGGTTAAAAGACAGGTAATAGCTAGTAATTATCAACAATTAAGAAATAGACTTGCTGCTGATGCAGCCGCGAAGCGACTGTACATATTCGAAAGAGGCGATGTTTTTTCGATAACCGTTCCCGGAGACATTCTTTTCCATTCCGGTGATATAAATATTAAAAAACAGGGACAAGCTGTTTTAAGAAGAATAGCTAAAAATATAAAAGGCATGGAAAATAAAACTTTCCGTGTTTTTGGGCATTCTGATAATACCCCACTCGTAGGTTCAGCTAAACAGGAGTATCGCGATAATTATTATCTTTCTTTGTTGCGTGCTGAAAAAGTTATGGAATTCTTGGCAAATAATGGTGTTTCCACAGATTATATATCCGCTGTTGGTTTTGGCGATACGAAGCCACTGAAAGATAACACCGATCCACAAAGTAGATCTTTTAACAGACGGATAGTGATTGTTATAAACAATAGATAAAAAATTGCCATTTTAAATCGGCGCGCTCATTAACCAGCGCGCCATTTTTTTGATAGAAACCATGTATCGAACATTAACTGCCCAAATATTAACATCGCATCTTGTTTGTGGTGAGACTCGGCATTCCGGAGAGATTGGTATATCGATAGATCAAACACTCACTCAGGATGCTACCGGTACGATGACTTATCTGCAAATGGAAGCAATGAATGTCTCCAAACTCGCTACAGAATTATCTGTTAGTTATATCGATCATAACACCTCCCAAATAGGTTTCGAGAACGCCGATGATCATCGTTATTTACAAAGTATTGCACGCAGATATGGGATCTATTTTTCCCGTCCGGGGAATGGAATCTGTCATCAAATCCATTTGGAACGCTTTGGAGTTCCCGGTAAAACCATAATAGGTTCTGACAGCCACACACCTACGGCGGGTGCTTTAGGGATGCTTGCCATTGGTGCTGGGGGACTTGATGTGGCTTTAGCGATGGCGGGAAAACCATTTTTTTTGACATATCCTCTGGTGATGAAGGTTCATTTGGTGGGTGAGCTCTCGCCCTGGGTTACCGCAAAGGATGTCATTTTGAAGATATTAGACATTCTTACCACAAAAGGTAACAGCAGCTATATCTTAGAGTATGACGGTGAGGCGTTGAAAACCTTGAGCATCCCAGAACGAGCCGTTATTGCCAATATGGGTGCAGAAACTGGTGTAGTCACTTCGATTTTTCCTAGTGATGAAGTAACAAAAGCCTTCCTTTATTCACAAGGTAGGGAAAAAGACTGGGTTGAACTAATTGCGGATGCTAATGCTATTTACGATAAAGAAATAACCATAGATCTTAGTAAATTGGGGCCAATGGCGGCAAAACCGCACAGCCCTGATAACATCGCTACAGTCAATGATATTGGAAAACTGGTGGTTGACCAAGTATGTATTGGTTCTTGCACCAATTCCTCTTATAAAGATTTGGCGGTGGTCGCTAAAATCATGGAAGGAAATGTAGTAAATAAAAATGTTGATTTCGTTATTGCCCCTGGCTCACGACAAGTTATCACCAATTTAGAAAGAGATGGATATTTACGCCTTTTGTTTTCTGCCGGTGCACGAATAATGGAAAATGCTTGTGGTTTTTGCATTGGTAACGGTTGCTCGCCCCCTTCGGGGGGGGTGTCCTTGCGCACATCCAACCGTAATTTTCTAGGAAGATCTGGAACGCAAGATGCCAATGTATATCTCGTTTCTCCGGAAACGGCGGCAATCAGTGCCTTAAATGGTTATCTTTGTGACCCAAGAAAATTCGGCATTGAATATCCCCATATCGAGATTCCGGAAAAGTTTATCATCTCTGACGAGATGATTATTCCACCAATTGCGGATATAGAAGCAAGAGCTGCAACACCGATAATCAGGGGACCTAACATTAGTGTGCCGCCTAGCAATGAAGCTCTTCCCCAAGATATCGAAGGAGTAGTGGTTATTAAGTTGGGAGACAAAATAACCACTGATCATATAATGCCTGCCGGCGACAAAATGAAGTATCGTTCTAACATTCCCCGATATGCGGAGTTTGTTTTTGCTGGTGTAGATGCAAGTTTTTCCGAAAGGGCACGACAAAATAAAGAAGCAGGTAAACACAATATTATTGTTGCTGGTTTATCTTATGGACAAGGTTCATCGAGGGAACATGCGGCGCTTTGCCCAATGTTTTTGGGTGTTAAAGTTGTTATAGCCAAATCATTCGAACGCATCCATGCCACCAACCTTATCAATTTCGGCATTATTCCTTTGGTATTTGCCAAAGCTGACGACTACGAAAAGATCAACTTGGGGGACCAACTACGAATAACAGCTATAAGAACGGCTATTGCATCGGGTTCGGAGACCTTTATCTTGGAAAATAGTAATTGGAATTTTGGAGGAATAGAACTAAGCGGCTATTTCAGCGCCCGCCAGCGCGAGGCAATTTTGGCAGGTGGAATTGCTAATGTTCCCTAGTTGTTGGGGACATCGTTATTGCTGAATGATTTCTTCCAGCAGTTCTTGCCTTTTCAAACCAATTGGCAAATTTTGAGGTTAGTAAATACAAAAAATAAATTTATTGGTAGGTTATGCTCTTGACAACGGTTTTTTTTAGCTCTAGGGCGCACCAGCTTTGATAGAAAGGAGGTTTGCCAAAATGAAAAAAGCTCTCATGTTTTTACTCGCTGCTGTCCTGATGTTTTCTTTGTCATTTTCAGTGATGGCTTGTAAGAAAGCAGAAGAGCCGCAACCCGAGGCGGCAGCAGCGCCGGCGGCAGAGCCGGTAGCGGAGCCGGCGGCAGAGCCAGCGGCTGGTAAGTAGTTGAAGTCTGTTGAAAAGGCCGTTCTGCCTTGTAATGGCAGAGCGGCTTTTTTTATATTCGAGACCTTTGAAAAATATAACATCTGGTTCTGCGAAGCTCTAATTCCAGTAACGATATGTTTTTTATCGTTATTTTCTGAGATAAGGTAAATCTACCTGGAAAGACGGAGGAATTTAAAAATGAGCATAGAAACAAGTTTAACCATAATTAGTATCATTATGATAGGTTGGTTTATCATTGTCCTCTATGCATTGTTGCAGCTCTGGCGAGTTTTGAAAGGGTTCGATGAGATGCTCAATACTATAAATCGACATTTGCCGGGAATAATTACCAATATCGAAGAAACGATTATCTTGATAAACAGGACTACCAAAGACGCTTTGCAGAAAGTAGAAACCTTATTGATGGGTGTTCAAGTTTTAAAATCCTTGCTTCCTATTCGTGGTATATTTTCGAAGAGTTTGTTGGGAATGCCACTTGCTGTAATTAATCAACTAACAACGCTCAAAGCGCTCTGGAAAAGCTTATGTGTGTTCTTCAACGAATACAACGCCAAAAAGTGATTGACTTTGATTATAAAGCCAATTAGCTCGCCAAGCGCCGTAGGTTCTGTAGGTTGGGCAATGAAGATAGCACTCAATGCCATTTCTGAAGAAAAAATCCAACACACATTCTTCATTGATGAGCAGTCCTTCGAGAAAATGCTTACTGAAAAGCCTAGTAGTTTTTCCCTGCAAGAAGCAAGCTTGGAATGTTCACTTTCGAAAATCGGAGAGCGAGTATATATCAGCGGAAATATCAACGCTGAGTTTTTAGTAGAATGTTCTCGTTGTCTAACATTGACAACGGCAATGGCAAGCGATACCTTCACTTATGTCTTTATACCTGTACCAGAGCGCTGGGAAAATGATGTAGAACTTTCTGCGGAAGAACTGGATGTAGTTTTTTATCACGGCGATATCATTGATTTAACCGATATTATCATTGAACAAATAAACCTGTTGGTGCCCCTCAGAATACTTTGCCGGGATGATTGTAAGGGGCTTTGTCCACTGTGTGGTAAGAATAGAAACGAAGAAAGTTGTTCATGTGAAGCTTCTTTGGGTATAGGGGGCTTTGCGGGGCTCAAGGATTTTAAAATAAAATCAAAAAGTTAAACAACGGAGGAATCGGCAATGCCCAATCCAGTAAAAAGACATTCTCGAACTAGGAGAAATAAACGCCGTTCTCACGATTTTTTATCGTTACAGAGCGCTTCGGTGTGTCCTCAGTGTAAAAGTGTTAAGCTCCCTCATCGTGTTTGTCCTACATGCGGTGTTTATAAAGGGAAAACCGTTATTTCTGACAACAAAGAAGCAATATAGAAGGAGTCGAAAAATGACACTAGATGAAAAAGTCATTAATATAATTGCTGAACAACTGGGAAGGGAAACGGCGGAGTGCAAACCGGAGGCCGCATTTATCGAAGATCTAGGCGTTGACTCTCTTGATTTGTTCGAACTGGTAATGGTTATGGAAGATAAATTTCAGGTTACTATTTCCGACGAAGAGTTGAAAAATATACGGACTATTCAGGACATTATCAATTTCCTGAAAAGCCAAGGGGTAGAATAAGAGGTTTTTTGTTAAAAGAGGTGCTTTTTGCGCAGAAGGGTTGTTGTAACGGGCTTGGGAGTTGTTTCTCCCCTGGGGAATTCGTTGTTAGAATCATGGGCGGCTCTTTGTGCGGGCAAATCAGGTGTAGGATATATTACCAAGTTCGATGCCGCGGATTACAGCGTAAAAATTGCAGGAGAGGTCAAGGGGTTCGATCCTCTTTCCTTTGTTTCTAAGAGCGAAGCACGGCGTTTCGATAATTTTATCCTTTATGCCGTTGCTGCCAGCAGGATGGCTTGTGAGGATGCAGGGTTCGACAGGCACCGTCCTTTGCCCGAAGACTTGGGAGTAATAATAGGTTCGGCAATTGGTGGGCTCACCACGGTTGAAGAGACTTATAAAACAATTCTAACAGCAGGTCTTGAAAAGCTTTCTCCCTTTGCCGTTCCTTGTTCCCTTGCCAACATGGCTGCGGGGGTGGTTGCCATTAAAGAGGAGGCTAGGGGACCTATCAGTTGTCCCACAACGGCTTGTGCCGCGGGGGCGCAGGCTATCGAGATGGCAGTAGCTCATATCCGTTGTGGCAATGCCGTTGCCGTCATTGCCGGAGGGACGGAAGCCGCTGTAACCTCTCTTGCAGTAGGCGGTTTTGCGGCAATGCGCACCCTTTCTACTCGCAATGGCGAACCACAAAAAGCCTCGCGTCCTTTTGATAAAAAGCGTGACGGTTTTGTTATCTCCGAAGGGGCGGGTATTCTCGTTTTGGAAGATCTAGAGAACGCTCGCAAACGGGGTGCGAAGATATACGCAGAGGTGATAGGAGTTGCCAATAGCGCTGATGCTTTTCACATTGCTGCTCCCCCTGCTGGTCATGAAGGGGCGGTGCGCTGTATGAAAAGAGCCCTCCGGGACGCTTCCATAAATCCCGCCGATGTTGATTACATAAACGCCCACGGCACCTCCACCCAACTCAACGATACTTACGAAGCGCAGGCAATAAAGAGGGTCTTTGGTGAATATGCCACTTCCCAACTGTTGGTGAGTTCCACCAAATCTATGACGGGACACATGCTGGGAGCATCGGGAGGCTTTGAGGCGGTTGCCGCTATTCAATCTATTAGAGAAGGTATTGTTCCACCCACTATAAATCTCGATTCACCCGACGAAGCGGGCGCGGGGATGGACTTTGTGGCTAATATTGCCCGCAAAGCGAATGTCGATGTTGCGATGTCTTGTTCTTTTGGTTTCGGCGGGGTGAATTTGTCGTTAGTCTTTAGAAGCTTTAAAGACTAATACGGTGAGTGGATTATCAATATGAAGATTCTCTAAGAGAGATGCAAGCCATCGATAAAAACTCCGACAACTTTTCCAGTGCCCCATTGGGGCAGGTTTTCGACATTGCAATTGGTTGTGACCACGCTGGCTTCAAACTCAAGAAATCCCTAAAAGATTTCCTTTCTCAAACCTTTCCCTTGCTCACAATATACGATGTGGGAACTAACAATGAAGAAGCGGTCGATTATCCCGATCTGGGGGCAAAGGTGGCGGAATTGGTTTCTTACGAGCGCGCGAAGCGAGGTATTCTAATTTGCGGATCGGGTGTGGGGATGTCTATCGTTGCCAACAAATATCCGCGGGTGCGTGCTGCTTTATGCCTTGAAGAAGGGGATGTGGCATTGAGTAGAAGACATAACGATGCCAACATCTTAGTTTTGGCAGGGCGGAAGACCCCAAGTGAACAAGCGCAAACGATGGTTTCAATTTGGCTTCGAACTGATTTCGAAGGGGGCAGACATTCACAGCGGCTGGCAAAGATAACCGCTATCGAGCAACATCTATTAAGCGAATGTTGAATACTACAAAGGTATAGGAGCAAAGCAATGTCTTATTTACAACTTGTTGATCCCGAAGTGGCACAAGCGATTGCCGAGGAAAAAAGGCGTCAGGCTAAGAAATTGGAGATGATCGCTTCGGAGAATTTTGTAAGTGAAGCCGTGTTAGAGGCACAAGGAAGCATCATGACTAATAAATATGCCGAGGGCTATCCCCATAAACGCTACTACGGCGGCTGTGAGTTCGTGGATAAAGCCGAAGAGTTGGCGATTGTTCGTTGTCGGGAATTGTTCGGTGCCGAGCATGTCAATGTTCAGCCGCATTCGGGGACACAGGCGAATATGGCGGTTTATTTTGCTACTCTTGCCCCCGGTGATGTTGTGTTGGGTATGAATTTGGCACACGGAGGGCACCTCTCACATGGTAGTCCCGTTAATTTTTCTGGCAGGCTTTATAAGGTAGTTAGTTACGGTGTGAGCCGCGAGAAAGAAACTATAGATTTCGATGATGTTTATCGCCAAGCCAAAGAACATCGCCCCAAGCTGATAATCGTCGGGGCGAGCGCTTATCCGCGGGTGCTGGATTTTCTAAAGTTTCGGGAAATTGCCGATGAGGTTGGCGCGGTAATTTTGGCGGATATTGCCCATATCGCCGGTTTAGTAGCCGCCGGGTTGCATCCCAATCCCGTTGATATTTGTGAATTTGTTTCCACGACGACCCATAAAACCCTGCGTGGACCTCGGGGCGGGGTGGTAATGTGCAAGGCTGCCTTTGCAAAAGTGTTGGATAGCCGTGTCTTTCCGGGAATACAGGGTGGCCCTTTGATGCACACCATTGCCGCTAAGGCTGTTGCTTTCAAAGAGGCGCTTTCGGAAGATTTCCGTCTATATCAGCAACAGATTCTTAAAAATGCTGCTACGCTTGCCGAGTCGCTCCTTGAGTATGATTTTAGACTAGTTTCTGGAGGAACCGACAACCATCTGCTCCTCGTGGATTTAACCAACAAAAGAATAACCGGCAAACAAGCGCAAGAAGCGTTGGATATAGCGGGTATCACCGTAAATAAGAATGGTATTCCCTTTGATACACTCTCTCCACAAATAACCAGCGGTATCCGCTTGGGCACCCCCGCTTTGACTAGTCGTGGCATGAAAGAGGCGCAAATGCGCGATATTGCCCGCCTCATTAGCACAATTTTAACTGATATCGAAAACAGTGATAAGAGTGAGGCGGTTAAAAGGGAAGTCGAAGAGCTTTGCGAGGCTTTTCCCCTCTATAAATAGCGCTCTCTTAAATAGTGAGGAGTGGTAGGAATGTCCGCCGATTCCCGTCCTAGTTGGGATATTTACTTCCAGGATATTGCCCAAATCATTGCTCGGCGTTCTACCTGTTTGCGTCGGCAAGTTGGTGCGGTTTTGGTGCGCGACAAGAGGATTCTTGCCACTGGCTATAACGGGGCTCCGTCGGGGATAAAACATTGCATAGAAACGGGCTGCCTTCGTGAAGAGATGAAAATCCCTTCTGGGGAAAGGCATGAGTTGTGTCGTGGCTTGCATGCAGAACAGAACGCCATTATCCAAGCAGCTTTGCATGGGGTTAGTATCAAAGGTGCAACCCTGTATTGCACCAATCTTCCTTGTCTGATTTGTGCCAAGATGATCATCAACTCTGGCATTACCCGTGTTGTAGCACGGGCTTCCTATCGAGATGCGTTTTCGGAAGCGATGTTCGAAGAGGCGGGTATTGCCGTTTTTCTAATCCAAGAAGACAGTGGAGAATAATGGCTTGGGTGAGCCTTTCTAGTAAAGGGACTCGTTTTTATTGATTTGATGAACATTATTTTAGGTAACTATCGAAAATGAAGTGCCCGTTTTGTTCCTCGATGGAGAACAAGGTCATTGATTCCAGAGTGAGGCGTGAAGGTAGCGCTATTTGGAGAAGGCGGGAGTGTCTAAAATGTGCCAAGCGTTTTACGACCTACGAATATGTAGAAGAGGCGATGCCAATGGTCGTGAAAAAAGATGGGCGGCGAGAAGCTTTCGATTCGCAAAAAATCCGTTCCGGGTTGTTGAGAGCCTGTGAAAAGCGCCCCATACCCACCGAAAAAATAAGGGAGATCGAAGAGAACATCGCCAATCGAGTTTTGAAAGAATATCAAGGAGCGGAGATCAGGAGTGCGGCTATCGGCAAAATGGCGATGGAAGAACTGCATGATCTCGATGGAGTTGCTTATGTCCGCTTTGCCTCTGTCTATCGCGAGTTTCGTGATATCGAGGATTTCATGGGTGAGATAGAAAGTTTCCTGAAGAAAGAGGAAAAGAAAGGATGAACAAGGGGCTAAAGGCTTATTCCTCCTAGTTTTATATTCATTTTATAAGGTGTTGCAGGGCGGAAGAGATAATATCTGCCAAGACGAAAAACTTTTAATTCTTATAGGGATGTTGCAGTTATGTTTACCGGTTTGGTGCAGGGGAAAGGTGTCATCAAGGGAGTGACCAAAAAAGGCGGTGCCCTAGGGCTGGAAGTTTCCTGTCCCTTTTCTCTTGCCGATGTTACCATTGGCGAGAGCATTGCCGTTAATGGCGTTTGTTTGACGGTGGAAAGCAAGGGCACTTCCGCTTTCGAGGTTTTTGTCTCTGCCGAAACACTGCTAAAAACGAACCTGTCAGCCCTGAAAATTAGTGATGAGGTTAATTTGGAAAGAGCCTTGCGCTGGGGGGACCGTCTTGGTGGTCATCTCGTAACGGGGCATATCGATACCATTGGTAAAGTCATTGCCTTGCGCCAAGTCTCGGGTTCATTGCTGCTTTCCGTTGGCATTAGCCAAAATTTTTCTCGCTACATCGTGGCAAAAGGTTCCGTAGCGCTTGAGGGGGTGAGCCTTACCGTCAACGAATGTGGAGAAGGTGTTTTTAGTGTCAACATTATTCCCCTTACGGCACGGGTGAGCACCATCGGGGATAAGAAGATAGGCTCGTCTTTGAATATAGAATTTGACATTATCGGCAAGTATCTAGAAAACCTATCGAGTGCCTTTTTGAATAGGAATGAAAAGATAGATGTAAATTTTTTAACCAGACACGGTTTTGCTTAAGGAGAAAGTGAATGGCGACAAGCTCTATTAAAGAAGCGCTAGAAGACATCAAAAACGGCAGGATGATAATTCTGGTAGATGATGAAGACCGCGAAAACGAAGGTGATTTGTGTATGGCGGCTCAGTTCGTTACTCCCGATGCGATAAATTTTATGGCTCGTTATGGTCGAGGATTGATATGTCTAACGCTTACCGAAGAGCACGCGGATCATCTCAACTTGCAGCCGATGGTGCGCAATAATCTTTCCCGTTTTGGGACCGCCTTTACGGTTTCCATCGAGGCGGTACGAGGGGTAACAACCGGCATTTCCGCCGCCGATCGGGCAACGACGATCCTGACGGCAATTTCCGAGAGGGCTACCGCCAGCGACATTGTTAGTCCTGGGCATATCTTTCCCATCCGTGCCCGCGATGGGGGTGTTTTGGTAAGAACAGGTCAGACGGAGGGCTCTGTTGATTTAGCAAGACTAGCCGGGCTAACTGCTGCTGGTGTAATTTGCGAAATTATGAACGAGGATGGCACGATGGCAAGGATGCCCGATTTGGAGGTGTTTGCCCGTAGCCATAACCTCAAAATAGTTACCATTGCTGATTTGATAGAATATCGCATGCGTAACGAATCGCTTATTCGCCGTTCGGCAAGTGCCAAGCTCCCGACTCGCTACGGCGGTGAGTTCAAACTCATAGTCTATGAGAATAGAATCGATGATATTTTGCATATGGCGTTGGTCAAAGGTGAAATCGGTGAAGACGACGAGGTGTTGGTAAGGGTGCATTCGGAATGCGTTACGGGAGATGTCTTTGGTTCACTTCGCTGTGATTGTGCGGATCAGTTACATACGGCGATGCGCATGGTTGCCGAAGCGGGTAAAGGCGTTATCGTCTATATGCGGCAGGAAGGAAGGGGTATTGGTCTGGTCAACAAAATCAAAGCGTATGAGCTACAGGAGCATGGCCACGATACCGTCGATGCCAATCTGGAGTTAGGATTCAAGGCGGATTTACGTGATTATGGCATTGGGGCACAAATTTTGGCGGATTTAGGTGTGCGTAAAATGCGCCTACTTACCAACAACCCCAAGAAGATCATCGGACTAGAGGGATATAGTATCGTTATTGTAGAGAGAATGCCGTTAGAGATAACCCCTAACGATACGAATTTCGATTATCTCGCCGCCAAAAAACAAAGGATGGGGCATATTCTGGAAGAAATATGAGAGGAGAGTTTAGACATGCCTAAAGTCATAGAAGGGAAAATCATCGCCAAAGGGATGAAGTTTGGCATTGTTGCCAGCCGCTTCAACGATTTTATTTCTGGAAAGTTAATCGAAGGCGCACTCGATGCGTTGGTGCGTTCAGGTGCCAATGCCGAAGATATCACCGTTTGCAAAGTACCGGGTGCCTTTGAAATTCCATTAGTTGCCAAAAAGCTTGCCACCGCTGGCAAGGTGGACGCTGTTATTTGCCTAGGGGCGGTAATTCGGGGGGCAACCCCTCATTTCGAATACATTAGCGCAGAGGTATCCAAGGGAATTGCCAATGTTGGTTTGGAGACAGGCGTTCCGGTGGTATATGGTGTGCTCACCACCGATAGCATCGAGCAGGCAATCGAGCGAGCGGGGAGTAAATCAGGGAACAAGGGCTTCGAGGCGGGTCTTGCCGCCGTGGAGTTGGTCGATTTGCTAAAGAAGCTTTAAAGAGCCTGTTGTACAAATAGGTTACAATAGTAAATGGGAGATAGTAGGGATACTCATCGCAAACTCAGGGAGAAGCTCGATGTCATACAATTTCAAGGAATGTAACCGTGCGCAGATGTACCTACTGCCGCCGACTCCCTCGAATGATATGGTTTTGGTTGCTTATTGATGCTGTGGCGAAGCGGTAAGCGGGTTGCAACTCAAGCAGCGGTATAATGAGACATACACAACAGGCTCATATGGGCAGGGAAGAGGCTATTATGCCAGAGGAATTGTGAGAGCAACGATGAGCCACAGGCGCCAGGCGCGGGCGATAGCGCTGCAAATCCTTTATTCACTCGATGTTTTAAATGGGAGCGTTAGCGTCGAGCGCGCCGTTAGTGATTATTTCCTTGCCCTTGCTCACTCAGAAGATGAGGAAAAAACGGAGCAAGGAATGGAGATGGAGATTGACCAGGCGATGAAGGATTTTGCTAGCCAACTTGTGGATGGTGTTTGGCAGAACCTTTCCGAGATAGACACCCTTGTCGCCATGCAGACGGACAACTGGGATTTCGAGAGGCTTGCAAAAACCGATAAGGCGATTTTGAGATTGGGATGTTTCGAGTTACTCTACCGTGCGGATATTCCACACCGAGTAAGTATCAACGAAGCAATCGAATTAGCCAAGCTTTATGGAGAGGATAACTCCCCGTCCTTTGTAAACGGTATTTTGGATGGCATTGCCCTGAAGACGCAGTCCATTGCCAAAGCCTCCCTCTCGACAAACAATAATTTTGCCGCCACCGATAAATGGGAAAACAATGGAAAAGAAAAATCTAATTATCGTTGACGGTTCCAATTACGCCTACCGTGCTTTTTATGCCATTCGTGAGCTTTCCAATTCCAAAGGCTTTCCCACCAATGCCATTTATGGTTTTACCAAAATGCTCTTCAAGATCCTAAGGGATTTCTCGCCAACCCATATTGCGGTAGTTTTCGACACCAAAGGGCAAACGCTTCGCCATAGCCTTTATAGTGCCTATAAGGCGACTCGCAAGAGAACACCCGATGCCCTCGTTGTGCAATTGCCAGCCATCAAAGAGATAATCCAAGCACTGGGGATAACGGTAATCGAACAAGAAGGGGTGGAAGCGGACGACATCATCGGTTCGCTAGCGTGCCGTTGGGCTTTACAAGGCGGCACTGCCACGATCGTTTCTGGTGATAAGGATTTCCTGCAGCTTATAGGTGATAGAATCGTTCTCCTGGATACGATGAAAGATGTCCGTTACGATGTGGCAAAGGTAAAAGAATTCTTGGGGGTAGAGCCACATTTCGTGGTCGATTTGTTGGCATTGATGGGGGATACCTCGGACAATATCCCGGGTGTGGCGGGGATTGGTAAAAGGGGGGCACAGGGGCTTATCGAACAATTTGGGCATGTCGAAGACATCATTGCCAATATCGATAAGATAACCAACGCTCGCCTCAAGGAAAGCCTTCGCCAAAATTTGGAATCCCTGCTGCTTAGTTACGATTTGGTGCGAATTCGTAGTGATGTAGAAACACCCGAGTGGGAAGTTCTCCACCGTAAAGGTATTGTTCACGATAAGCTATTGGAGTTGTTGCGCCTTTACGAATTCAGTTCGTTATTACAAGAGGTAAAGCGGGAGAAGCAAAGTGAAGAGGCAATCGCGCCTTTACTCGTCGGTAAGGAAGTAACAATTGATGCGTTTGTAGAACAGCTTCGGCAAGCCGCTCCCTTCGCTCTCGTGCTGGCAAAAAATAACGAAAAGGAGGCTTTGTCCCCTTCTTCGAATGAAAAAGACGGACAATCGACTTTCTTAGGAGCTGCTTTTAGTACCAGCACGGGGGAGAGCTATTATACCCCTTACGATTTATTGGTTGGCGCCTCTGGTGAGGCGCTGAGGATAGCGCTTGGCGATCCTTCGTTAGGCAAGGTTGTACATGACAGTAAAGCGCTGGGCAAAGCGCTGGCGGCAGCGGGAATAAAGATGGCTGGTTGCGTGTTCGATACCATGCTGGCTGCTTATTTGTTGAATTCTGCACAGCGCTCTTATGATATCGAAAGCGTGTCTTGGGAACATTTGGGGCATTTGCTGGCGCCTACGAGCGCAGGCGACGATGAGGCAAGGGTTGCCATTACCAATGCCCAAGTGTTGCTTGTTTTACACAAGAGCCTAGAAGCGAAACTTACAGCCAACGGGCTCCTTGGTTTGTTGCAGGATGTGGAATTGCCACTTGCCGGTGTGCTGGGCGAAATGGAAGAGCGGGGTGTTCTTGTCGATGGTGACTCTTTGGAAGCGATGTCCAAAGAGTTGGAATTGCTTTTGGCAAGCCAAGAGCAAAAGATCCACGCCCTTGCTGGGGAACGCTTCAAACATCAATTCTTCCAAGCAACTGCAAGCAATCCTTTTCGAAAAGATGCACTTACCAAAAGGGAAAAAAACCAAAGAAGGATACTCCACCGATAACGAAGTGCTAAGTAACCTTGCCCTAAAACATGAGTTACCCGCCGAGATACTCGCCTATCGGAGTATAGCCAAGCTGAAATCCACCTACATCGATGCCCTGCCCAAAATGCTCGATTCCCACACGGGGAGGATTCACACCTTTTTCAACCAAACGGGAACCACGACCGGGAGGCTTTCCAGCAGCCATCCGAATTTGCAAAACATCCCCATCCGCACCCCCCTTGGCCGCCGAATTCGGCAGGCGTTTATCCCCCCTGTTGGCTGGAAGTTGCTCTGTGTGGATTATTCACAGATAGAGTTGCGCGTATTAGCCCACCTATCCGCGGATGTTTTGCTCAAAGAGGCGTTTTTCCGGGGGGAGGATATCCACAGCAGCACTGCGGTGGCGTTATTCGATGTTTTTCCGACTATGGTGAGCGCAGAAATGCGGCGCTTTGCCAAAGTGATAAACTTTGGAGTGATCTATGGGATGGGCGCTTTTAGACTCGCTAGGGAGTTGGGATTGGATCAGAAAACGGCGCAGCGCTACATCGATGATTATTTTCGTAAGCATGAGGGGGTGCGTCGGTATTTGGATGAGGTTGTTGTCCGCGTGAAGAAAGATGGTTTTGTTAGTACCATATTCAACAGGCGGCGTTATTTCCCAGAAATCACGAGTGAGAATCAACATATACGCCAATTTGTCGAGCGTGCCGCCATCAATGCTACCGTGCAGGGCAGTGCGGCGGATATCATCAAAATGGCGATGCTCGGTGTGAAGCGCCGCCTCGATAACGAGGGTTCGAAGGCGTATTTGGTGTTGCAAGTTCATGATGAGTTGGTTTTCGAATGCCCTGCTGAGGAAGTTTCTTCCCTCTCTCCTCTGGTTGTAGAGGTGATGGAGAATGTTGTCTCTTTGAGCGTTCCTCTTAAAGTAAACATTTCTATAGGTGACAACTGGGACGAAGCGCATTGAAGACGAAGCGCATTGAAAAAGAGGGAAAGGGGAACGCTAAAAGGTCTATCTTCTTGCTTCGTAACTCTAGAATGAGGAGAACCGATGTCAAAGCCTGATATTTCTCTAAGAATGATGGTCTATACGGCGTTATTTGCGGCGCTTACCGCGGTGGGGGCTTACATTATCGTTCCCTTACCACTCATTCCTATAACAGGGCAGACGGTGTTCGTTTTGCTTGCCGGTGCCTTGTTGGGAAAAGCCGCCGGGGCTTTTAGTCAGGTGGTTTATTTGTTGATGGGTTTGCTTGGTTTCCCCGTGTTTTCTGGTGGCAGAGCGGGGTTCGGGGTAATTTTGGGACCCACGGGGGGCTATCTTTGGGGATTTATTCTTGCCGCGTTCATCGTAGGGATGATTGTCGAGAGGAACAAAAGCGCCAGTAATTGGGTTTTGATTGTGGCGTTTCTATTTGGTGAAGCCATGATTTTTACATGTGGAATTTTGCAGCTGGCTCTAGTGGCAAAAATGTCTTTCACCAAGGCCATAACGGTTGGTTTCTTGCCTTTTTTGCCGGGGGAAATGCTAAAGGTGGTGCTTGCCCTGGGGGCGACGAAGGTTATCAGAAAGAGGATAAAAGTGATGCCGAGTGGCAAGTAACACCTATCGCCCGAAGCCGAAGCAATACACCCATACCAATGCCAAGACGAGGCGATAAATCCCAAAGGGAATAAAGGTGTAGCTTTGGATGAACTTCAAAAAGAATTTTACCGCAATGATGGCAACAAAAAAAGAGACGGTAAAACCAACCGCCAAAAAGAGCAGCTCTTGTTGAGAAATAATCAAGCTGCTCTTGAATAAATCGTAGGCAGTGGCGGCGCCCATCGTAGGGATGGCGAGTAGGAAGGAAAATACCACAATTGCTTCCCTGTCGATTCGTAAAGCAAGCCCGCCCAGAATCGTTGCGGCAGAGCGGGAGACGCCGGGGATCAGGGCAAGCGCCTGCACCGTGCCAATTATGAGGGTTTGCGGGTAGGAAATTTCCGAGAGCGACTTTGTTTTTGCTGGTTTATTTTTGAACAGCATTTCCAGAGCGATTATCGCTATTCCCCCGAAGAACAACGCCCCGATCACCACCGAGCTCGCCCCTAGCAGATAGTTCTTGATGACTCCGTAGAAGGCAAATCCCAACAGTCCCGTAGGGATAAAGGCGACGATGATCTTTTTGAGCATGGTTATGTTGGTAAAGAGCAAGCGCCAGTAAAGACAAATGACCGCAAGAATGGCACCGAATTGGATGCTTATTTCGAATGTTTTGAGAAAATCCGTATGCTCCATCCGCAGAAGCTCTGCGGTGAGTATCATATGACCTGTCGAAGAAACGGGTAAGAACTCCGTGAGCCCCTCGACTACCCCTATAATTAACGCCTGCCCAATATTCTCCATGCTATTCTTTTTTACGAGCCAACATTAAAGCTCACCTGCCGCCATGAAGCGTAGCGTAATAGCGGTCAGGTGCAGTGTCTTGTTCGGTGTCTATCGTTCTTTTTATCAGAGCATTACTCATTAGAATTGCCTTTTTTTCATCATATTTTGCAATGTTAATCACTTTTTCGGCATCTTCAGAACTTATCATTTCAAATTGTTTCTGGTTTGGACATAAGCTGTTGTTTAAATCGCCTGGTTCAAACTTGTCTAATTCATCACCATAACTTCGTTTATTAGTTTTTATTATTTCCTGTCCAAAGTCACTCAGCAAATACACAAACAATTTATTAATAAGGTGTTGTCCGAACATATTGGGATAAAAGGAATGAAAGCATGTGAAATTTATTGCTGTTGTGAAATTACGTATTATTTTTAACCTGCCCCTATTAAAAACACCGAATAAAATTGGAGCTGGTTTTCTATTTTCAATTTTGTACCAGGTATTCCTTGTTTTTGTGAGATATCTCTCATGATACCCCAATTTTTCGCCTTCTTTTATGTAGTTTTTTATTTCATGGTTACCGTGGTCTTTTACATCTAAACAATGAACTGGCTTATCTGCATTGTATAGTATATTAAAATCATGCTCAGTAAATACCGCTTTGCGGATTTGAGAGCTTTTTGTAATACACTTACAGATATTGTTATCGTTCAAATTCCATTTTTCGATTTTTGATTTTGTTAACGCAAAAAAATCATTTGCCCCAGTAGCAATACCCCTCGTAACTGTACCATACAGCGCCAAATTACAGAGGCCATTTGGATATTCTCGTTTAGAGAATAATGACGAGATAATAGGTGTCCACTTTTTGTTGTATGGTAAATCTGATGGTTCGATTTCCCGCTGATAGAACTTACTAATATCAGATAGTTTATCTATTTCATCATTTCTTTTGATCTGTAAAATTTTAATGGGCTCTTTTTTTTCGTCATTTTTACAAAGAAGCACACAAACAGTTGTTGTCGCATCAGGGAAAATTTCTTTTTCATTTGCAAAGATTACTATTTGCTTCAATAAATGATTTTCAAGGAGGATTTTTTTAATTTCTTTCCCATATCCAGTATTGAAAAACTCAAAAGGCATAATATATGCCAAGTTACCATTTATTTTAAGTTCTTTCAAAGACTTCACAAGGAATACAGAAGAGATATTAGAGTAACCGATAAGTCTTCTCCCTATTTTTTCTTCGATTTTTGGTAATATATCATGACGCTTAAGAAATTTCTGAAACCGCATATATGGTGGATTACAAATGATACCGCCAAATTTTCCGGCTTCAGCTTTGAGGTAGTCACTATTAATAACTCTCAAATAAGGACTGTCACTGTTACGATTAAGAAACTTAAATATATTTCTGTCAATTTCATATCCAATGAAATGCAATTGATTTCTTGAAGATATTTTTATTGCTTCATCATAAAAAACACCCAGACCAAATGCGGGGTCTAATACCGTTCCTGGATTATCTTTCAAAACCCACTGTATCATGAGGCAGGCAACGGGCGTTGGTGTAAAAAACTGGCCGTAATCCTTCCTATGATTAAGGGGAGTTTCATTTATATATTCTAACTCACGCATTAATAACATCCCTTATGAATATTCCGTTATCAAGGTAACCCTTGCCGCCTTCAAAAGTGACATAAAAAAGCAGACGCCCTCTGTCTAATTCTTTCATAGCGGATTTGTGCTCAGGCATATCAATTTTCCTAAGGACTTCTTTTCCAATTTGCACATTTATCTTGATCGTAGTTTTGCCTTGATTTTTTACATCCCTCTCTATTGAAAAATTATTTTCATCATTGTTATCATTTGAAACTAATGCCAAAATATCCTTAAAAGATATTATATATGCCTTGTCAAAAAATACTTGTAGATAGAAATGCTTGACATTGTATTGCTGAATCCATCTGTTGACCAAAACAATATCTTCCATTTTTGGTGTAATGCTCAAATAATCACGTTTATACAGTATCTTTATATTTTCTTTTATGCCTTTTAGTAATTCCGTTAGATTTCTTAGCTCTTTTGTCAATGACCACGATGGACAACGAAAGTCTAATTCTCTAAAGGTGTCATCCGTAGCATTTGATATTAGATTGTAAATCGTCTCGTTTTTTCGCCTTAATAAATCACCAATATCGGTGTTGATTATGGCTTTTCTAATTTCGTTGCATTTTTTAATAGCTTTTTGTTGTCTGCCCCGCATGAATGCCGCATATTTATCTGCTAAAAAAGAACTTGATCTTACTTCAAGCGCAGCCACCACTCGCCTTATGTGTTCATCATTTTCAATGTCATACTTCTATCTGGAAAGTCGCTGACTTTAAATATCAGGATATCGGGCCTCTTACCTATCGCGTTAAGTTCATTCTGATATTCCATATAGAAATCAGCAAACCCATCATCACCTGCAGCTATTGATTCGGAACGCCCATATTCAACAGCAAAATAATCACAAGAATATTCATTGATTGCCTTAGAGACGATTTTTTCAGCCCAATCACCCTGTTCCTTGTTTGTAAGAAATTCGGAGTTAGCCATGGTTGGGGGATGTCCGGTCATTTGTATTTCAGTATCAATTTCAAGTGGTGATTGCTTTATCAGGTTCAGAATATCATCTTTGTACATAAATTCTCCTTCTTGTTACGCCTAACATAGCCATATACGGATAATGACGATTTATCGCTTTGTGGTTTGCTCGCTATCCCCGATGTTGTGTGATGTTCTTCCCCTGGTGTTGTTGTACAAAACGAGTTGCATCGTGTTAATGCTGCATAGAACCCCTGACATAATAGAACGAACACCGATATCACATAATTCCTGCAAAAGCGGTAAAACAGTGCAATTGGCGATTTACGGTAAATTTGCTGGGTATTCCTAGAACTAGTTGGGCAATGTTCTCATTCTATCAATTCTACCCCTAGCGGGTATTGGGACATGACTTCGCAGCCGTCTTTGGTGATGAGGATGGCATTTTCATAGCGAAAGCCAATGTTTTCTTCGGGGCAGGCATACTGCAAAGCACAGATGAGCACCTCGTTTTCCGCATAGATGTGTTCAGGATTAGTCCAATAGGGGAATGGCCCATCGTGGGGACCGATGCGCCATTCATCGCCAAGCATACCGATACCATGTTCGAAGCCGGGCACCATATATTCAGCAAATCCCTTATCTTCGGCAAACGCCAGCATTTCTTCCGCCAGCGCGCAGGGGGTTATTTCCGGGCGGTAAGCTTTTAGGGTCTTTTCCACAATTGCCGTGAAGTTGTTGGCATGCCACCATTGTTTGTCGGTGGCATAACCTAGTAAGTAGTTATGGGCATGGTCGCCTAGTGCCAGTTTGAACATCGCGTGGATATCGATGAGCAGGGCTTCCCCCGCTTGCAGTTTCTTTCTGGTCGGGGGCGTGCAAGCGCCACCAGCGTATCCCGTGCGCTGCCCACTGGCTATTTCATTGCCACCGGTGAAGGACCATTCCCATTCACTACCCGCTTTACGCATCGCCAGGGCGCAAAGCCCCGCTATTTCGGTTTCGGTTACATCCTTCCAGCCACCGTCAGAGAGCTCTTCGAAAATAGCCCGGTGCCCGACATCGACGATACGAGAAGCCTCACGGAAGCGGTTGATGGTTCCGATGTCTTTTATCAGCTGTAGTTTATCTACGAGATGATGGGAGTTGACTAGTTCACACCCTGCTAGCGCCATCGAAAATGCCCTAAATTCGAAATGGGTGAGGTTGCCCTCGGGCAGGTAATTGGAAATCCCATCTTCTATTCCAATCCTTCCCTTTTTGCCGCCGAGTGTTTCCCTGATGTGCTCGCCAATCACACTGATTTGATCCATTCCCCCTAAAGGGGCATAACCAAGAACATGCTCTTCGCCGAGCCAAGAATCAGCGGCGATGCGTGAAGCATCGATAACAAAGGTAAACAAGGTCGGCTTTCCACTACTGGGCACGACTATGTAGCTGCGCCAAGGGCAAAAGGCATCGGAGAGCCAAGAGATGGTGCGCAAACGGGAACCTAGATAAACATCGATATTATTTTTTGCCATCTCCCCTTGGAGTTGGGTAACCCTCTGGGGGAAATCAATAAAAAATCTGTCCTGTTCCATTGTTCTTTTCTCCTTCGATAATTACCTCTTTAATGGGGGATTGAAATGTAACTTTTAGGCAGGCTGAGGAGGGGTGTAATTGGGAATAAGTTATATTTATTGTTCAGGCACATCCCTTTTTCCGAGCACACCGATAAGAGTTTTGCAGGGAAGCGAACACCACTCGAAACTCTCGCTAACTGGTCAATACTCCGCGTCTATTGTCGAAAGGATTTTGTTGATCCTATCCGCCAAAGAAGCGAGTTTAAGAGCCTTTACCATATTGCCTTTTACTTTTAGGCGTCCGCTCATCAGAGCCTTGTGCGAGCTTATCAGCCCTTGCGATAGCTGGGCAAAAATTTCATAATTACCAATTATCTTGAATTCAGCGGCAAGTCCTTCTCCCTCGCCTACGCTCGTCTCCTCGATGCGTCCCTTTTCGCATTTCATGTGGAAGAACCTGTTTTTACCATCGGGACAGGCGTTATAGACATAGGTTACCGATGTGGTGATGAATTTCATCGCCTCCGGATCGATCCCGGCTCGCAAGAGCCTATCGGCTTGTTCCCGCCATTCTGGTGATAGATAAACAACTTTACCCATTTTCTTTCCCCCTTTTGGTAAATCTCTATTTTACAAAGTAATATATTGTCTAGGGTATGTCCATCGGTAAGTTTGTTTGACATACTAGGAGGCATTGACTATTTGAAAACAAAAATACAGAAATAAAGAGAAGCGCTGATGCCGGCAAACCTGCCCCCACAGTACTTTGAAGCGGAAAAGAGATTTCGTTCAGGAAGAACCCCCGAAGAGAAAATAGAAGCGCTCGAAGAGATGCTTGCCATCATGCCCAAACACAAGGGCACCGACAAGCTAAAGGCACTTTTACGGGAGCGTATTTCCAAATTACGCGACCAATCGCAAAAGAAGAAGGGCACGGCTAAATACAGGGGCGCCTATAACATAGACAAGGAAGGTGCCTTACAAGTAATCGTCATTGGTCCCCCCAATACAGGAAAGTCATCCCTGATTGTCGCTACCACCAACGCATCGCCAATGGTTGCCGATTTTCCTCACACCACCCATAAACCGACCGCCGGGATGGTTCAATACGAGAACATTCAATTCCAGCTCATAGATACACCGCCTTTGAGTAACGAATACAGCGATCCCGCACTCAACGATATGATCCGCCGCGCCGATTTGGTAATCATTCTCTTGGATATACTGGCTAATCCCCTAGAACAATTGGAAATGGTCATGAATAATTTGCATTCGGCGCGCATCTATTCGGATAGATGCCCACTTCCCGAGGATTTGCCAAAATCCCCCTTCGTGAAAACGATGCTCATTGCCCTCAATAAAATGGATAGCGGTGCCGATGAAGAACTGTTGGAATTGTTTCGTGATTTATCCAAAACACAAATTGCTACCATTGGCATATCGGTTGGCAATGGCACCCATATTCAAGCTCTTTGGGATGTGGTTTTTAGCCTTTCCCGCTTGGTGCGGGTCCATACCAAGAAGCCCGGAAAGGCGCCGGATATGAAGGCGCCCTTTGTTGTTATGGAAGGGACAAGTCTGGAAGAACTTGCGGAAAAGATCCATAAAGACCTCATAGCGAAGATAAAATACGCGAAAGTATGGGGCAAGAATGTTCGTGATGGACAGATGGTGCAGCGAGATTACATCTTTGCCGATGGGGATATCGTCGAGATGAACCTATGAGGTCGATTCTCTCCAAACTGGTTATTGGTGATTGTCTTGGGAAAAGAGGCGATATGCCGTTATCTGGAAGGAAATTGGTTGCTCATAACTCTAGATTTTTTATCCGCACTTCATCCATCCGTGCTTTATTTCTCGTTCCTATCTGCTTTTGCCTTTCAAAATGCAAATTAGCCAATTTGTCCGCTGGTACTTATCGGTAGTTCCCTACAGCCGGGTCCCGAGAGCGAGCTTCTTCCCCCAAAGAGAGGCTTTACGCTAATCGCCACGGCGATGCGCTCCTTTACCGCCGCTATGTGTGAAATAATCCCAATCAGTTTACCATCTTGCTGTAAGCCCGCGAGGGTTTCCAAAGCGGTATCGAGGGCATCGTCATCCAGCGCGCCGAAGCCTTCATCCAGAAAAAGGGAATCGACCCGAACCTTCTTACTTGCCATGTGGGACAAACCCAGGGCAAGGGATAGGCTAACGATGAAGCTTTCCCCGCCGGAAAGGTTCTTTGTGGAGCGAATTTCACCCGCCTGGTAGTTGTCTATTACATTGAGTTCCAGAGGCTTCCTATCAGAACGGAGCAGTAAATAGCGGTTACTCATTTTCTGCAGCTGACGATTGGCGTAACCAATCATCACCTCGAAGGTCAGCCCCTGGGCAAAATTGCGGTATTTTTTACCATCTGCGGAGCCAATCAGTTCGTGCAGATTTTTCCACCTGCGGCACTCTTTTTCCCGCGCGTCGATAGCCATTTGTTTTTCCTTTAGTCGCTCTTTTGCCGTTGTATTCTCACTTAGCTTGTGTTCGAGAGTGGCAATGATGTCTCGCCGCTCTTTCAGGGCTTTTTCGTGCTCTTTTAATTGAAGCTCGATTTCTTCCAGGGATTTGTCGGTAACCTTCCGAGCAAGTTCCGTGGCTAAGCGCGTTTCCCTATCTTCGCGTTTGGCTTTTAGAGCCGTTTGGCGCTCATCTAGTTCCTTCCCCTTGGCCAGCAGATGATTCCTTTGTTCAGTGGCAAGCCTCGATTCCAGAAACTCTTCTTCATTGGCAAAACCAGCAGGTGCAAGCGCCGCCGTAAACTCGCTTTCCTGTTTACTAAGATCAGGCTCTCGCTGGTCGAGAGACTTTATCAGAGCTTCGATATAGCCTTTTGCGGTATTCCATTCTTGCTGTGCCTTGTCGTTTCGGTATCTTGCCTGTTTTTCGGTACTCTCGGCATCAGAAATTGCCTTGTTTAAACGGCGCTCCTCATCGTCCGGATTCTTGTCGCCGTATAGGGCATTACGCTCCTCACTTCCGGCGGCAAGTTCCTTTTTCAATACCTCTAAGCGCTCCCGCTTTTCAGCCAGGGCGGTGCTTTGCGTTTCGATAACCGCATCCAACCGCTTCACCTCGCTGTCGATATCGGCAATCTGTTTTTCTAACTCCGCCTTTTTCTTGAACTGGGTTTGCCACGCCTTCTGCCGCTCCTTGAGGGTTTCGAGCAATGATAAAATTCCCGTATCAGGGATGTCTGTAATGCCAAGCGGCTGGAGTTTGGTAGAGAAGTCCCGTTTGCATTTGTCAAAATCGTCACGGAGTTTTAACAACCCGCTTTTCACCTCGGCAAGGGCTCTCTCGGCAGCATTTTTGTCATTAGCCGCCATCGCCTCTTGCTTTTCCGTCTCCATCAGGTTTTTACGGGCAAGGCTTTGCGCTTCTTCGAATTTTTTGATGACGGCTTCTTGCTCCTCGGCTTTGCTAATAAGCGTGGTCAGGGCGTCGATCTTCCTTTCGGTTTCATCGGGAACAGGGACATTCCCTGCCGCGAAGGGGTGTTCGGTTGCGCCACAGAGGGGACAGGGCTTGCCGTCTTCCAGTTTTGCCCGATGTTCTTCTAGCTCTGCTATTTTTGTAAGGAAGGCAATTTCACGCAGCAGGGTTTCCTTCTCGGTGCGGTATTCTCGTAATGAGCGGTCTCCCAGTAACTGGCTCGATGCATTTTTGCCCTGCTGAAGCTGTTTTGAGGCTCCCTCCAGCTCCTGCTTCCGAATGCCCGATTGTTTCTGACACTTGTCGAGTAACTTTGCCGCCATAGCTAGAGCTGTCGTGGCTTTTTCTTTATCAGCCTCTTTTTGAACTATTTCGTTTTGTCTAGAGAGCAGACCACTCAGCTGCTCTTCGACACCAGCCAGAGAGCCAATCAGCCATTCATCCTGTGCATGTTCCTTGAGATAGCCGTCCACAAGTCTCAGTGTTTCATAAGCATTGGCTCGTTTTTCCTGCTCTTTACGCCGGGCTTCTTGGGCGGATTCGCTCTTTTTCGCATCCTTCTTATAGCCCTCCTCACCTTCCAAGACAGCCTTCTTTTGCTCGGTAAGCTTTTCATCGAGAGAGCGAACTTTCTGCAAAATAGGCGCGGCGGTTTTCAATTTTTCTTTCGCCAGAACGGTTTGTTCCTCAGCCAATTTCAGCGCCTTGGCTTGTTCCTTGGCGGAGGATTCCCGACCAGGGAGAGCCTCTTTACCAGTTTGCAATGCAGCTCTGTCATGTGCCTGTTGTTTGCGGGTGGCGGTAAGCGTTGCGTATGCGCTATCCAGTGCGGCTGCCCGCGAAGCCCTATCGAGCTTTTCGCGAATTGGTCGAAAGTCCTCGATATCGCTTTCCAGCTTACTCGCCTCATTTGCCAGGTTCCCGATTTCCTTCTTCAGACCAGCAATGGTGGTAAGCCAGATAATGGCATTCCTGGCAGCAGTGGCTTGGGCGGCAAGTTCTTCCTCTTCCTTGTGTTTTATTGTGAGCGCCTGCCCGATTTCTCTTTCCTTCTCCGAATCGAGAATCGAAATTCCCGCCGTTTCCGCTTTAATTAGTTCCAGCTTTTCCCGCTCTTCACGCTGGCGCTCATGAACCCGCGTTGATATCTCACTGTAGATTCCCGTTCCCGTTATTTGCTCCAGTATCGGCGCCCGTTCATCCGAATCCGCCTGAAGAAACGCCGCGAAATCTCCCTGTGCCAGCAGCATGGAGCGGGTGAAACGCCCAAAGTCCATGCCGGTAGCTTCCTCGACCAACTCGGCAACTTCCTTGATACTCGATGCCAATATCTTACCGGAATCGGCATCGGCAATCTCATGCCTTGGTGTTTGAAGCTCTCCGCCCGGCTGTTTGCGTGCCCGGTGCTGGCTCCAGTAACAGCGGTAGCGCCTTATCTGGGTTTCGAAGAGCACCTCGGCAAAGCATTCGCCACTTTGGCGGGACATGATTTCGTTTTCGCTTTTGGTAATTTTGTTCAGTCGGGGTGTTTGTCCATAAAGGGCGAGGCAAATGGCATCGAATATCGTAGTCTTGCCTGCCCCGGTGGGACCCGTTACGGCGAAGATGCCGTCAGATATGAACGCCGGGTGACTCAGGTCGATTTCCCATTTACCAGCCAGCGAGTTCAGATTTTGGAAGCGTATCTGTAGTATTCTCATGATTTTTGATGGTGGATTTGTGATTTTAGAGCCTTGCATAATACAGCCAAAGCCTTAGTTGCCCAAAGGTCTCCCTTCCTAAATCGAAAATACCACTTCCTGGTAAGCACGCCGCAGCTCTTGCCGTTGCTCTTCAGGCACTTCATTAACGGCAAGGCATCGTTCGAACACATCGTTAACATTCAGTTCTTCGAGCGTTTCCCCTGCATGAATTTTCCCCAACACGCTCTCGATTATACGCAGGTTCTTTGTTTGGATGATTTCCATTTTGGTGCCAGCAATCGCCGCGGACAGGCGCTCCCGCAAATCGCCAATGACTTCGTCGCCTTCGTAAATGACTTCTAGCCAGCATTGGGAAACGGCTGCCGCAAGTTCGAGGATGCGCCTAGAAATATGTTCCCAGTCTCCCTTGATGCGCTCGAGCTTTTGAAACATCGGCACTTCGAGTAGTTTTATGGATGCCGCTCTACCCTGAAATTCGATCTGGCAGATGTTTTTTTGTTGTTTTGCCTCTCCAAAGCCCATGGGTAAAGGGGAGCCGCTGTATCTGATGGTCTCGATGCCTTGTACTTTCTGCGGGATGTGGAGGTGCCCTAGCGCCAAATAATCGAAGCAGGCGGGGAAAATCCCCGCTGCTACTTGGACAAGGGAGCCAATATAGAGTTTGCGCACGCCATCGTCTTCGCTGGTTTGTCCGCCTGCGGTAAACAGGTGTCCCATAGCGACTATGGGTATATCCGCCCCTAACTCTTCGCGCTTTTGCTGAGCCAAGGCGGCGATAGCGGTGTAGTGATTACGAATGCCTTCGAGTAGTTTTTGCTCTTTATCCTCGATACTCTCGCCGCCCTCTGCCACGCGGATATCCCTGTCGCGGAGGTAAGGCACGGCACAGACAATCATCTCCGGCGCGCTTTGCCCATTACGCAGCACCAACACTTCGTCTTGGGGGTCCTCAGAGGCGCTGCCAATGACATGGACAGCGAGGGCTTTGAGTAACTCCTTAGGAGCATCGAGAAAGGAAGGCGAATCGTGGTTGCCTGCAATAACGACGATGTGCCGACAGCAGGATGAGGTGGCAACTCGGTACAGGAAGCGATAGTAGAGTTCTTGAGAACGATTACTCGGAGTGCTGCTGTCAAAGACATCCCCCGCCACCAGCAGTGCATCGATTCCCTTTTTTTCGATCGTCTCTGCCAGCCAGCCGAGAAAAGCCTCGAACTCCTCGTAGCGTTTTCTACCATAAAGGGTGCGGCCGAGGTGCCAGTCGGAGGTATGAATTACTTTGAGTGGCGGCAATTCCTGTTTCATTTGCCATTCCCATCTTTCTCAAGGTTTTTGTTACTTGTTGGACTCGCAGTTACCGTTAGAAGAGGTGCAATATGGTCAAAGCCACTTTCCCATAGAATTAGTTTTCTTCATGGGTGGTCTAGCGGCAAATATTGTCAATAGGAGCTCGGTGTCATCAAGCAAGCGGTATTCAGGAAATCGTCCCGAGATATTCTTACTTTCGGAAAGGATGATTGGAACGCCTTCACCGCGCTTATCCATCAAAAATTTGCGATCACCGGGGAAATCAGGGAGGGTTATGGGGCAACGAGCGAGTAAACTGGTAAGCAGCTCGTTTCGGGATGTTTGACGAAGGGGAAGGCTTGCTATCGTCATTGTATTAGGAAGCGTGCCGGGAGAAAAAATTTCGAGACGATCTGCGAACATATGTAACCTAACCTTGGAGCCATAAATCGAATAGTCCCTATGGGCGACAGCATTTACCAATGCTTCGAATACCGCTTGCATAGCGTATTGCGGAATGTCTTGCCGTGCGGGCTCTTTGGCAGCATAAACCTTCATGTTTTTTTTGACGAATTCGTAGGCAGCAGCAATTTGAACATCCAAAGTGCCGCAAATATCCCTTGCATCGAACTGATAAGCGGCATTTCTCTCTGATCCTCGGTAAGCAACTGCCTGAATAAAGGCGTTCTGGAGAATCTCCTGTGGTTGATGAGTAGCCATCAAAACGCCGCTTACACTTGGATAGATATTCCCATCATCATCTTTGGTCAGGAGTTTTAACTTGAGTAAAAATTCTTCGTCATCCTTAGGGGATAGGGGTGTCTTGAATTTTTTCCATAAGGTCTTATCCAAGACATCTCGATGGGTGGTATTGACCGATTGTTCATCAAAACGGATAATACGGGCTTGACTTCGTTGTTGGAACAGCCTGGCTAGAATTTCGGGGGGCATCTCATATTTCGAATCACCAATTCTCCAGAAATAACCACCCGGACTTTTATGGACATGAAGGCTCTTGGGCACATCGACACGAATAATAAACCGTTCTTCCCCATCATCAGTCATAACTGTCATTTTACGAATCCGACAGAAAAGCTGTGGTTTGATGTGATCATTACATATTTCTCTTATCCAGGTTTCGACAGCATCCAATTTCTCCTCGGGGATGCCGACAACCGTTTTGGATTTGTCATCGACCCCTAATATCAATATGCCGTTGGCAGTGTTTGCCATTGCCGCCAACTCATCCGCCATGCTTTTGCGGTGCGGATCATTTACTTCATTCCCCTTATATTTTAAATTCTTCAGTTCAAGTGAAGAATCCTCTCCTAGCCGGATTTGCTTCAAAAGTTCGTCCGTAGTTTCAAACATTCTTTTCCCTCATTAGTCGCTTGTAGCGTTTTTCGAAGGCTTGATGACCGCCTTCCATGATGTTGCAAATCGCCTTTCTGATTATTGTTTCTCCAAGTCCGCCTTGTTGGTCGATTTGCACCTGTCCCTTCTCGAATTTCAGGACATGCACCAGCTCGGCATCACCGTTGACAACAATATTGGGATTATGGGTTGCGATGATAAGCTGACGTCTATTTTTGTTATTATGTATCTGTTTGACGATAAGATCATAGATTAGGGCATTATCGAGATCATCTTCTGGCTGGTCGATGATCAACGGTTCATCTCCGTAACTCAACAAGAAAGCGAGAATTGCGGCAGCCTTCTGCCCGGCAGAGCCTTTTTCCAAATCCTCGAATTTGTCAGAGGCTGTATCTTTAGAGTATTTTACATACAGCACATCTTCGGGCCACCAGGCATCGAGCTGATCGAAAATAGCAGGTTGATCCTTTATCAATTTTTTCAAACGATTATCGAATGACCAGTGGTTTCCAGATTCTCTGCCATTGGCTATCGCGAAGGTCTTCGATTTAATTTTTTCAATAAGGCAGGGTAAATCAGCCTCGCTTTTATTTAAATCCTCCCATTTTTTGAGTTCGTAAAGAATTCCTTGTTTTCTTGTTTCATCGAAAATCGAGCTTTCGAATAGTTCGAGATTGAGCAAGGAACGATAATCCTCTTCCAATGTGCTCACATCGCCATACTGCACCAGATCCATGCGCACGAAATCGCTTGTTCCAATGACCTTGTTTAGAAAATTTTTTCTCTTTTCGAGTAACTCCTTGCGCAATTGCTGGAGCTTTTCTAGAGACTTATCAATCTGCATTCCCGTCACTTCAGTTTCTTTCCGAACGGAATCCAGTTTTTTCAATTGCTGTTGCAATTGATTATATCGCCGAACCAATTCGCCATACATGGAAGTGATTGATTCTCCCTTATGCTCTTTGAGTAATTCCTCATATTTGGCGATGTTAATCTGTCCTGACTGGTACCATTTGCTTGCGGAAATGTTCTTTGCCCTTTCGACTTTCAGTTTATCGACGCTATCGGCAAGCTTGCCGAGCGTTTCGCCAACCTTTTTGAGTTCTTGCGCTGTCCGTTCATGAATCGCCTTCATCTCGGCGGTGTCTTCAGCCTGTTCATCGAATAAATGTGAAGGAAAATCGGATAACTCGGCTTGGGAGGCAAGCTTCCGTATGCCAGAGGAAAGAACATCGAAAATCTGGTCATCGGGAAGCGCGTTGCTTTGTTGGCTATGTTTTTGATACCGCTTTAGCACCTCTCCGTACCCATTTTTTTCATATTGCTTTAAGTCGTTTTTGACATCCGCCCGCGCCACGCGGAGTTGCTCTTCACCATCCAGTTGTCGCATTAACTCTCTTTCTCGTTCCCTCGATTGCAGGAATTGGCTTTTGGCATTTTCCCAGCGCTCATCCCATTCCGCTCGGTTCACCTCTAATGAACGGTCAATGACCTCTAAAAGTCCTCGCGGGTTCGATGCCAGTTCGTTGATCTGCTTTTGGCTGAATATGCTTATCTTAAATCGTTCTTTAAGGTTTCCTGTCTCGGTTTCTTGCCATACATTATCATCGATTTCTTTATCCAATACCGCGCCCTGCCCATCGTGCCTCCAACGCAGGCGGTAATTCTTGCCATTTCGGTGAATCTCCAACAAAATTTCCGTGTCATGTTCCATGACTCCCCTATCTTTTTTAGAGCCACTTTGATCTTGCAAAAACTTTTCCAGTTCATTTTTGAGCTTTTTGAAAGGTTCGACTTCGTTTTCCCTACGGAGAACTATTCTCATAGATTCGATGGCGGTGGATTTCCCGGTTCCTCGACCACCGATGAGTGAATTGAACTGCGGATGTAGCTGGGCGATAAATGGTTTGTCTTTGCTTTTGCCGCAGTGGTGCATAGAATGGATGGCCAGCTTCGATAAGAAGACAGCGGGCTCACAATAGGGGTTTTCAGATTGGTTCTTTAGGCAAAAATCGTAATCCAACAATGCCAGTTGTAGCTCATCGAGAGAGGGGTGGCTCATCTTTAACCAGCTAAAGTTCTGTCCGATTTCGTTCGGCTGATGCGCGTCGGAACCCCCCACTTGGGCAAGTTGTTCGACAGCCTTTTTTAATGATTGTTCGGCATTAGCGAATGCTCGAAGATTGCAAAATTCCGCTACGGATACGGCATCTAGGCTCTTCTTCATCTCTGGTGTCAAGGAGCTAGCGCCATTTAGCAACCCCTTCGAGCCATCGATGTGGGCAAGAATGGCAATTCCCTTTGCATCACGAACAATCCTTACAGTATCCAAAAAACTCTTTGTTGTGGATGTTTTCTCGCTATCTCCAAATCCCGTGTATATTCCGCATGTTCCCAAAACCGCCGTGATTTTCTGGCTCTCGCAGCTCGGGTCAAAAATAGCCAGCAAATGAATCCGACGATTACTGTCGCCAACCGTGATTTCCACTCCCGGAAAGATGGTTATTTCCCTATACCAATCGGGCTTGGTGGTAGCATCTTGAATTTCCTTATTTTTTGACTTCAATATATCAATCCAGCCGCCCGAGTTGTGGTCGGTTACCGCCACACAATCGATGCCGGATTCCATAGCTGCCTTAAGCCATGCTTCCGGTTCGATGTTTTTGTAGGACTTATCATCCCGTCCGTAATCATCCGATTTGGGAGTATGGGTGTGGAAATCAAACTTCCACCATTTGCTTCCTTTATAGGTTTTCGGTCTCATTTTGTTATCTTCTCCTTAATCCGACAATTGAAAATGACAAAATACCATTGTAGCGCTCATCCGGTAGCGCCCGAGTATTTAGCCCCGACTCGTCATTCCCGATACATTCCCGCAGCCATGTGGGGAGTCCGTTTCCTGGTGTGCGCGCATGGTCCCAATGCGCATCGCTCTTTGCCGACGCTTGGTCTTTTGCCCATGTTGATTTTCATCATCTCTCGTTTTGGTAATATTATTAATCCGGCAATTGAATATAGCAAATTTTACTGAGAGCTTTGCATAATACAACAAACTCACCAATGCATCATTCCCTTGAGCGCGGGAATCCAGTATAATCAATAATTTATTTCTATATACATTTAAATAAACCCTCTTATGAGCGCTATCCCATACATTACACGAAAT
>Ga0172371_10000737_pt1 | contig 51657 bp, 40 predicted proteins | sample Lak12m_FD_114543 | JGI IMG/M metagenome (GOLD analysis project Ga0172371, IMG submission 114543) | Freshwater microbial communities from Kabuno Bay, South-Kivu, Congo - kab_022012_12m | ecosystem: Environmental > Aquatic > Freshwater > Lake | place: Democratic Republic of the Congo: South-Kivu... | reverse complement strand
GAGCTGTCGCGCTTCATCTACTCCACCGGCATGCTGATGGAGCCGGTGTTCAACGCGGCGCGCAACGCACCGGCTGCCAGCAAGCGGGTGGCCTACGCCGAGGGCGAAGACGAACGCGTGCTGCGCGCCGTGCAGATGGTTGTGGAAGGCAACCTGGCGCGCCCGATCCTGATCGGCCGCCCGGCCGTGATCGAAGCACGCATTGCCAAAGCGGGTCTGCGTCTGCACATCGGCAAAGACGTGGAAGTGGTCAACCCCGAGGACGACCCACGCTTCAGGCAATACTGGGAAACCTACCACCAGCTCAAAGGGCGCGACGGCGTCAGCCCCGAGGCGGCCAAGGCTGCCGTGCGCCGCAGCACCACCACCATTGCGGCCCTGAGCGTCAAACTCGGCCACGCCGATGCCATGCTGTGCGGCCTGCACGGCCGCTTTGACGTGCATCTGGACCATGTGCGCGACGTCATTGGCCTGAAGGCGGGCGTGGACACCTTTGCCACGCTCAACGCGCTGATGCTCGAGCACCATTCGATCTTTGTTGCCGACACCTACGTCAACGAAGACCCCAGCGCCGAGCAGCTGTGCGCCATTGCCCGTATGGCCGCCGACGAGGTGCGCCGCTTTGGCGTGCCGCCCAAGGTGGCTTTCCTGTCGCACTCCAATTACGGCTCGTCGCAACGCGCCTCGGCGCGCAAGATGCGCCGCGCCACCGAGCTGTTCAAGGCCGCCCACCCCGACATCGAATGCGACGGCGAGCTGCAGGGCGACGCTGCCTTGTCCGAATCGATCCGCGGCAATACGCTGCCGGTCAACTCTCTCTCTGACAAGGCCAACATCCTGATCTGCCCGAACCTGGACGCGGCCAACATCCTGTTCAACGTGCTCAAGATGACCGGTAGCAATGGTGTGACGGTTGGCCCGATCCTGCTGGGCGCGGCCAGGACCGCACACGTGCTCACTCCGTCCAGTACGGTACGCCGGGTGGTCAACATGACCGCGTTGACAGTGGCCGACGTCAGCGCCGGTCGTTGAATTTGTGGGTCAGACCACTCGCGCAGCGACGTGCTCTGACCCCAACTGATCAGGATTTAATCAGAAACGCCAACACGCGCTCGGCAAACTTGCCGTAGGGTGGCATCAGGAATTTGAGTGAACTCCAGCGCGCCTGGGTAAACACCGGGCGCAACTTGGAAAACGTCTGAAAACCCTCGCGGCCGTGGTAGTGGCCCATGCCCGAGTCGCCCACGCCGCCAAAGGGCAAGTCGTGCTGCCCCACGTGGAACAACGCGTCGTTGACCGAAACGCCACCGCTCATCACATGGTCAATCAGGTACTGCACCTGCGCGCTGTTGTAGCTAAACGGATAGATTGCCAACGGGCGCGGCCCGGCGTTGATGCTGGTCACCACCTCATCCAACCGGGTGTAGCTACGCAGCGGCAGAATCGGGCCAAAAATTTCGCGCTGCATCAGGGCGCAGTCAGCCGGGGCGTTCAGCACGATGACCGGTGCCAGCTTGCGCGTGGCCGCGTCCAACGCCGGGCCGTCGATCAGTTGCAGCACCTGCGCGCCGCGGCTGCGCGCTTCGTCCAGCGCTTGGAGTAGGCGGTCAAACGAACGCTGATCAATGATCGAGGTGTAGTCGGCGCTGGCCAGACTGGGGTAGCGCTGCACCACGATACCCCGCGCCAGCCGAACAAAGTCATCCACCTTGCCCGCTGGCAGCCAGGCGTGATCCACCGTGGTACAGATCTGCCCGGCGTTGAGCAACTTCACAAACATGATCCGCTCAACCGCTGTGGCCAGCGGGAAGTCGTCGCACACCACGGCCGGCGCCTTGCCCCCCAGCTCGAGCGTCACCGGGCACAGGTTGGCGGCGGCGGCAGCCATGACCGACTTGCCGGTTTGCCCCGAACCGGTAAACAGAAGATGGTCGAACTTGAGCCTGGAAAATTCAATGCCAACGCCGCCGGTTTCGTCAAAAAACTGCAACTTGTCGGGTGGGAAAAGCGGCTGCAGATGCGCTTGCAGGTAGGCGCACAGGTGGCGCGAGTTTTCGCTCATCTTGACCATGGCGCGGTTGCCCGCCGCAAAGATGTAGGAGAGCGGCACCAGACTCAAATTGAGCGGAAAGTTCCACGGCACGATCACGCCCACCACGCCCAATGGCTGCGGGATAACCTGGTTGCGCGCACCAAAAAAACTGCGCCAGTCCACACTGCGCCGCTGCGGCCGCATCCAGCCGCGCAGGTGACCGAGGATGTGGTCAATGCCGTCGGCCACCGGAAAGATTTCGGCCAACAGGGTTTCGTGACGCGAACGATGTCCGTAATCTGCGCTGATGGCGTCGCACAGTGCCTCTTGGTGTTCACGTACAAAGCACTGTAGCTTGCGCAAATCGGCCACACGTTGTTGCAGACTGGGCACCGGCTGTGCCAGATAAGCATTGCGTTGCAGCGTCAATGCGTTGTTGATCAGGGTGGACAGGTTGGTTGGGGATGATGGCATGGTGCGTTCAGTTTAGAGCAACGCCGCTTATTGGTGCAACAATCGCGCGCCATGGCACTTGAACCAGACGACCTTTCCACCAGCTCGGCACTCGTTGTTGACGGCAACCCGACCTCGCGCGGTATCCTGGTGTCACAGTTGCGTGACTTTGGTATGGGCACGGTTGTCCAAACCAGTCGCCTGGTTGACGCCAGACGCCAACTGGAATACCGCAAGTTTGATGTGGTCTTGTGTGAACTGCACTTTCAGGGCGACACCATGTCGGGGCAAGACCTGCTGGACGACCTGCGGCGCAATCAGTTGCTGCCTTTTTCCACGGTGTTCATCATGGTCACCGGCGAAGCCACCTACGCACGGGTGGCCGAAGCCGCCGAATCAGCGCTGGACGGCTATCTGCTCAAACCGCATCGTGCATCGCAATTGGCCGAGCGGCTGCATCAAGCCCGCGTTCGCAAGGCATCACTGCAAGACATTTTTATGGCGATCGAGGCACAAGAGTTTGAGGCCGCTGCGCAACTGTGTGTGCAGCGCTTTGAGTCGCGCGGCCTGTTCTGGCTGTACGCCGCACGCGTCGGTGCCGAGCTGCTGCTGCGCACCGGCCAATTTGACCAGGCACAAGCGCTGTACCAGGCGGTGGTGCAGGCCAAGACCTTGCCGTGGGCCAAGCTGGGCGTGGCGCGGGCCCAGCTTGACAGCGGCGAGACGGTAAAAGCCGTCAGTACGCTGGAAAACCTGGTACACGAAGATCCCGACTATGCCGACGCCTATGACGTGCTGGGCCGGGCCCAGTTTGCACAAGGCAATCTTGACGCCGCGCTCAATACCTACCAGCTCGCCAGCCAAATGACGCCAGCATCGATCAGTCGCCTGCAAAACCTGGCGCTGATGACTTTTTTTATGGGCGAGCGCAAGGCCGCCGAACCCATCCTGGACCGTACCGTGCGTCTCGGACTCGATTCCAAGATGTTCGATTGCCAGACGCTCGTGCTGCTGGCGTTCGTCCGGCTGGAAAGTGGCGACTACAAAGGCTTGCAGCGCTGCGCCGACGACTTCGCCCGCTTGATCGAACGTCACCCTGAGGCCGCGCGACCGCAACGCTTGGCTGAAATTGTGCAAACACTGGTGCTGATCTCGCGCGGGCATTTTGGCCAGGCGCTCGATTCGGTGCGAACGCACTGCCAGCGCATCCGCGACCTTGACTTTGACTTTGAATCAGCCTGCAACCTGCTGACGCTGCTGGCGCTGCTGGCATGCAAGGCGATCCAGCTCGACGAAGTGGTGGCCGTCGTCGATACGCTGGGGCTGCGTTTTGGGGGCACCCGGTTGCAGTCAGAGCTGCTGGCCAGTGCGGCGACGGTACATCCACCTTACGCCGAGCAGATTCGCGGTGCCAGTGCGCGAGTGCTCAAGCTGGCCGAAGTGGCGATGGCGCAAACGCTGGCCGGTGATCCCGGCGCTGCGGTAACGGAGCTGTTGGCGCAAGGCCAACAGACCCTGAGCAGCAAGCTGATCGAAACCGCCTATCTGGTGCTGAACCGTTACCGCGCACAAATTGCCCAGGCTGACACCCTGGAGACACAAGTGCAAATGCTCCGAGAGCGGTTCAGCTCGAACGTTTCCCGCCCCGCGCTGGGTGAGCAAAAACGTCAAGCAGGTGGTCTGAGCCTGCGCAGCGATATCAGGACACCAACAACGACACCAGCACGCTGACTTGATGCAAAATTCACGTGCTTGGTTTTCCATCCCTTTTACACAACAGGAGATTTCAGTATGCGTTTATTCAAAAAATGGGGCACGATGGTTGCCCTGGTTGCCGCCGTTGCCGCAACGGCCGTCAGCGCCCAGTCGCAACAGTTCGTCAACATCCTGACCGGTGGTCAAAGTGGGGTCTATTACCCACTTGGCGTCGCTTTAAGCCAGATTTACGCCAAAGCCATTCCCAACACGCGCTCCACCGCGCAGGTCACCAAGGCGAGTGCCGAAAACCTCAACCTGCTGCAAGCGGGCCGGGGCGAACTGGCGCTGGCGCTGGGCGATTCGGTCTCCAACGCCTGGAAGGGTGACGCAGAATCGGGCTTCAAGACCAAGCTCGACAAGCTGCGCGGCTTGAGCGCCACCTACAACAACTACATCCAGATCGTGGCCAACGCCGACAGCGGTATCAAGACGCTGGCCGACCTCAAAGGCAAGCGCATCAGCGTGGGCGCAGCCAAGTCGGGCACTGAACTGAACGCGCGCGCCATCCTGAAGGCCGCCGGGCTGACCTACAAGGAGCTTGGCAAGGTGGAGTATCTACCGTTTGGCGAGTCAGTCGAACTGATGAAGAACCGCCAGTTGGACGCCACTTTGCAGTCGGCCGGCCTGGGTGTGGCGTCGATTCGCGATTTGGCCACCGCCATCAAAATTGTTGTGGTAGCCGTGCCCGCTGACGTGGTCGCCAGGGTGGGTGATGCGGCTTACCAGCCTGCCATCATCCCGGCCAACACCTACACCGGCCAGACGGCCGACGTGGCCACCGCCGCCATTCCCAATTTTTTGGTGACGCACGCGGGCGTGTCCAATGAGCTGGCCTACCAAATGGCCAAGACCATGTACGAAGGCATCGATACCTTGTACGCAGCGCACAACGCGGCCAAAACCATCAAGCGCGAAAACGCCATCAAGGGCATGCCCGTGCCGCTGCACCCGGGTGCGGAAAAGTATTACCGTGAAGTGGGTGTGCTGAAGTAAGTATGACAAATCAGGCGACAGATCAAGCAGAACAAGCGCACACAGCTATTTTCTGGATAGCAATCGCGTTCTCTACCTTTCAGCTTGTTACGGCCGCCTTCAGCCCTTTGTCGAGCCAGGTGGTACGCGCGGTGCACGTGGGGTTTGTGCTGTGGCTGATTTTTTTGCTTTACCCGCCGTTTGGGCACAGCCAACGCTTGCGTGGCGTTGGTCGCGTGTTGGGCTGGGCGCTGGGGCTGACCGGCTTTGTGTTCAGCCTGTACCACTGGCGCTATGAAGCCGACCTGACGCTGCGCGCCGGTGAGCTGATTCCGATGGACTGGGTCATCGGCGTGGTCAGCGTGGCGCTGGTGTTTGAAGCGGCGCGGCGCGCCATGGGCTGGGGCCTGCCACTGGTGTGCGCGTTTTTTTTGGCGTACGGGCTGTGGGGGCAGTATTTGCCGGGCAGCCTGGCGCACCGCGGCTTTGGTCTGGACCAGATCGTCAGCACACTGGGCTTTGGCACGGAAGGCATCTACGGCACGCCCACCTACGTGTCGTCAAGCTACATCTTTTTGTTCATCCTGTTTGGCGCGTTTCTGGAGCAGGCAGGGATGATTGCGCTGTTCACCGACTTTGCCCTGGGCACGGTCGGCCACACGCGCGGCGGCCCGGCCAAGGTATCAGTGATTTCCAGCGCGCTGATGGGTACCATCAACGGCTCGGGCGTGGCCAACGTGGTCACCACCGGGCAGTTCACGATTCCCTTGATGAAGCGCTTTGGCTACAGCCCGGCGTTTGCTGGTGGCGTGGAAGCCACCAGCAGCATGGGCGGGCAGATCATGCCGCCGGTGATGGGCGCGGTGGCGTTCATCATGGCCGAGACCATCAACGTGCCGTATGTGACCATTGTCAAGGCAGCGCTGATACCGGCCATTCTGTACTTTCTGACCGCATTCTGGATGGTGCATCTGGAGGCCGGGCGCAAGGGGCTGGACGGCCTGGCCAAAGAAGACTGCCCGGACCCATGGGCCGCCGTGAAGCTGCGCTGGCATCTGCTGCTGCCGCTGATCGGGCTGGTGGTGCTGCTGTTCTCAGGCTACACGCCGCTGTTTTCCGGCACGGTGGGGCTGGCGCTGACGGTTCTGCTTATTTTTGGCGCGGCGGTGATGACCGGCGTGGCGCAAACCGGCTTGCGCGTGGTGTTCTGGCTGCTGCTGGGGTTGGCGTGCGCGGGGTTTTTCAAGTTTGGCGTGGGGACCTTTTTTGTGCTCACGGCGCTGCTGATTGCCGCAACCTACGCGCGCCGGGTCGGTGCTGACGCGCGCCAGTTGGCGGTCAAGGCGCTGGTGGACGGTGCGCGTCACGCGCTACCGGTGGCCATTGCCTGCGCGCTGGTGGGCGTGATCATCGGCATGATCAACCTCACCGGGGTGGCTGCCGAGCTGGGTGGACGCATCATCGCGGTAGGCGAAAGCAGCTTGTTTTTAGCGTTGTTACTCACCATGGTGATCTGCCTGATTCTGGGCATGGGCATTCCGACTATTCCCAACTACATCATCACCAGTTCGCTGGCCGCACCGGTACTGCTGAAACTGGGCGTGCCACTGATCGTGTCGCACATGTTTGTGTTTTACTTTGGCATCATGGCCGACCTGACCCCACCGGTGGCACTGGCCGCGTTTGCCGCCGCGCCGATTGCGCGGGAAAGTGGGCTAAAAATCAGCATGCAGGCGGTGCGTATTGCCATTGCCGGCTTTGTCGTGCCCTATATCGCCGTCTATAGCCCAGCGCTGATGCTGCAAGGAGACGACTGGGGCGCGACCGCTTATGTGGTAGTGAAGGCGACGGTGGCCATTGGGCTGTGGGGTGCGGGCACGGTGGGCTTTTTGTGGACGCCGCTGAACTGGGCCGAGCGCGTCGTAGCGGTGCTGGCGGCCAGCTTGCTGGTGGCCGCTGTGCCGCTGACCGACGAGCTGGGCTTTGCCGCCGTGGCCCTGTTTGTGGCGTGGCATGTGTGGCGCACGCGCCAGTCGGCCCAGCATCCGGCCTGAACACCGCCTGGCCCATCACCCTGTAGGCCCACCGACCCGCTGCCTGCCATGCCCACGCTGGGTGTCTGCCTGAGCCTGGTTGGTGCCCTGAGCGCCACACCGCCCCCGCCACCGGCCGCGCTGACCGCACCGGTGGCGGCGCAGGCCAGCGCTCAGGCTGGCCCAGCACCTCGCCACGACCGCGTGTTTGTGGCCACCCAAGCCTTCACCTTGGCCTGGACCCATTCGATCGAGCGCGTGCGCTGGGAAGAAGACTACCGCGTGCAGATCGACCCCGTCACCGGGCTACCCCGGTTGCACGCCGTGGCAGCGCGCATCAAAGGTTCCGGGGCGGGCATGGAACCCCCGCCCGACGCCGTGCCGCGCGGTGGCTGGTACCACTACACGCCAACCATACCCTACCCGCAAGAGCTACGCCTGACCCGCTCGGAGTTCACGCCAGACTACGACTGGTGCGTTCAGGGGCAATGCCAAACGATGACACATTTCATAGCTAGTAACGCAGGTATCACAAGGGCGGCAGCCTGTTTTTATCCGTAAACCTGCTTGAACCGAGATTGAAAGGTCAGCCCCACAAATCCAGCGGCGGGTCTGTCACCACGGCGCGCAAGATGTCTGAGCGCGAGATAAACCCGATCACCCGGCCCTGCTCGTCCACCACTGGCAGCCCTGGCAAGCCAGTGTCCAGCAACACCCGCGCTACACGGCGAATGTCAGACTCAGGTGCCACGCCGGGCATCGGTGTCCACATGATGTCTTGCACGTTTTGCTGCATCAGCGCGCGCCACACCAGCGCGTGGCTTTCGGGCGACGGCAAACGATCCGCGCGCATCAAATCAGCGCGCGTAAGCAGCCCCACCAACAGCCCCTGCGTGTTCACCACCGGTGCTTGCCCCACCTTGTGTTCTGCCAGCAGTTGCCAGGCCTGCAACACGCTGGCGCTGCCGGGCAAGGTGACCACCTGGCGGCTCATCAGGTCGGCCACGGTGGACAACGGGTGGCGCTCATGCGTGACCGTTTGGGCATACGCAGCCAGTGCGTCCTGGTGCGGCTCCACTTTGGTGGCCTGCGCTTTGGCATCGGGCAAGAACGCCCCGCTGGTGTCGTCGGCCAGGTCACGCCCGTCGCGCGCCACCGCCTGCGCCCGCCTGCTGCGCGACAGCGCCCCGACACCTCCAACCTGTTGCAGTTGCTCCATGCTGCCGCGAAATACCTGGCCCGTGGTTCCGTAAATAAAAAACATGGTGACTACAGCTTACGCCCAAGCAACTGGCAAAAACAAGGCCTGCAAATCATTCAGAAAGTCAAAACCGCGCACCGTGGGCCGGGCATGGGTGTCATCCAGCGTCATCAAGCCCCGCTGTTGTGCAAGTTCGATCTGTGCCTGCACGGCCGACAACGGCAGCCCGGTGCGCTCGGTAAACAATTTGAGCTCAAACCCGTGCGCCAGCCGCAATGCATTGAGCATGAATTCGAACGGCAACTCAGCGCGTTTGACCTCAAATTCTTGCGCCACGCAGCGCCCCAACAGGGCTTGCGCCATATAGCGTGCCGGGTCACGCAGCCGCACCTGGCGCAGTACACGGTGTGCAAAACTGAGCTTGCTGTGCGCGCCCGCACCCACGCCCAGATAGTCGCCAAACTGCCAGTAGTTCAGGTTGTGCTGGCAGGCGTGGCCCGCGCGAGCGTAGGCCGACACCTCATAGCGTGCCATACCGGTCTGCCCGGTAGTGGCGGTGAGCAAATCGAGCATGTCTGCGGCCACGTCGTCGTCCACCGCTACCGGCGGGAACTTGGCAAAGTAAGTGTTGGGCTCAATCGTAAGGTGGTACACAGACAGGTGCGGCGGATGAAATGACAGCGCGGTGGTCAGGTCAGCTTGCAGGTCTGCCAGGGTTTGCCCCGGCAGGGCGTACATCAAGTCCACATTGAACGCATCAAAAATTGTAGCTGCTTCTGCAAGCGCATCAATGGCCTGGGCCCGATTATGTACACGGCCCAGCGTTTGCAAGAAACCGTCGCTGAAGCTCTGCACCCCCACCGACAGGCGCGTGACCCCAGCCGCACGGAAGGCCTTGAAGCGGTTTTTTTCGAACGTGCCGGGGTTCGCCTCGAGCGTGATTTCGGCGTTGGCAGCGAGTTTGACGCGGGCGCGGATGCCGCCGATGAGCTGGTCAATGGCCTGCGGCGAAAACAGGCTGGGCGTGCCGCCACCGATGAACACGGTCTGCACGCTGCGGCCCCAGATCAGCGGCAAGGCAGATTCCAGATCCGCCAGCAAGGCGTTCAAGTACGGTTGCTCGGGCACATCTGCCGCGCGCATTTCGTGTGAATTGAAGTCGCAGTAAGGACACTTTTTAAGGCACCAAGGCAGATGGACGTAGAGCGACAGCGGGGGCAGTGTGGGCAGTTGCAGCGTGCCAGCACGCATGTAGTGCTGGATGTCGTGCGGCGGCACCGGGTCCTCAGGCAGTGGGCGCTCAGGCTGGATCGGGATCATGGGGGCGTTTGTGAAACGTTGTTGGCAGGTACTGGGACTTCTCTTGCGGCTGGGGGGCAGATGTGCATGGGACTTGGGTACGCCCCGCGCGGCAGCCGGTGGGGGCGCCCGCCTCATACTGGAGTACCAGAAATCGGCGGTCGCCCCCACCGACTGCCACGCGAATTTCGGGTGCGCAATCGCCTGTGTAAAAGCAAGGAAACCGACACCGCCTAGCGCGGTGAGGCCTTTGGGCAGCTGACGATTTCTGGTACTCCAGCATGAGGAAGCTGCCCAAAGGCCTCGCCGTGCGGGTCAGTCTGACCAAGCTGCCACCGCCAATAACGCCAGGCGCACCCGGGTCATTCGGACTTTGCGGCCAAACAGCTCGCTGCACCCAACCGTCCGTCACATCCAGCGCTCACGCATTAGCGCAACCATCGCCGCCGCCGCCCGGCCCCGGTGGCTGTGGGCGTTTTTGACCGCAACCGGTAACTGGGCAAAAGTCTGGCCAAACTCGGGGATGAACATCACCGGATCGAAGCCAAAACCGTTGCTGCCGCGCCGCTCAGGGGCGATCTCGCCCACCACCCGACCCACCGCCACCAGCGGCTCGGGGTCTTGCGGGCTGCGCAGCGCCACCAGCGTGCAGACCATGGCGGCGCGCCGCTGGGTGATGCCTGCCATCTGCTCCAGCAACGCCGTCACGTTGTTGTCGTCGCTCTTGGGGTAACCAAATTTTGTAGCGTAATACGCCGTATCCACGCCGGGCAGGCCGCAAAAAGCATCCACACACAAACCCGCGTCGTCGGCCACTGCGGGCAGCCCGCTGGCGTGCGCTGCGTGGCGCGCTTTGGCCAGCGCGTTTTCGATGAAAGTGTGATGCGGCTCGGGCGCCTCGGGAATGCCCAGACTGCCTTGCGTGATCAACTCAAAGCCCAGCGGGGCAAACATCACCTGCAGCTCAGCGAGCTTGCCGGGGTTATTGGAGGCCAGAACAATTTTCATAACAAAATGGTCTCTGCTGAATAGTTGGGGTCAGAGCACATCGCTGCACGAGTGATCTGACCCGCAAGTGTTTTTTATTTATATGCGCTGATAGCTATTTTTAAGATAGCGATTTTTGTTGCAACCCAATCAGTTCACGAATGCCCTTGTCGGCCAGCGTCAGCAGCCGGTCCATCTCGGCGCGGGTAAAGGCAGCGCCCTCGGCCGTTCCCTGCACTTCAACATAGTGACCCGCACCGGTCATCACCACGTTCATGTCGGTGCCACACGCCGAGTCTTCCACGTATTCCAGATCCAGCAGCGGCGTGCCCTGTACGATGCCCACCGATATGGCAGCCACCGACTGCACAACGGGCGACTGCGCAATCTTGCCCTGCGCCAGCAGCCAGTCCACCGCGTCACGCGCGGCGACAAACGCACCGGTGATGGCGGCAGTTCGGGTGCCGCCGTCGGCCTGAATCACGTCGCAGTCCAGGTGCAGCGTGTGCTCGCCCAGTTTTTTCAGGTCAAACACGCTGCGCAGGCTGCGACCGATCAGGCGCTGGATTTCCTGCGTGCGCCCCGACTGCTTGCCGCGCGCGGCTTCGCGCTCACCGCGCGTGTGGGTGGCGCGCGGCAACATGCCGTATTCGGCGGTCACCCAACCTTCACCGCTGCCTTTTTTATGCGACGGCACCTTGTCCAGCACCGATGCGTTGCACAACACTTTGGTGTTGCCAAACTCGATCAAGACCGAGCCTTCGGCATGCACGGTATAGCCGCGGGTGATGCGCACCGCGCGCATGGCATCAGCGGCGCGGCCGCTACTGCGAATGAAGTCCGTCATCGGGTTCCTTGGAGGTAAAAATCACGAGGCTTTTTTGGCCGACCGTCGAATGGCTTCATTGATCTCGGCAATGGAGCGCTCAATAGCCGCATCATCGAGCACTTCTGCCTCGACCTCAGTGTCAGACCAGCCCAGTTGTACGGTTGACGCAAAAAAGCCACCCGTGACGGCTTCCTGCTCGCCGTTGGAATCAGATGTGTCGATCTGGTCGGGGGCATCCCACGACAGCGCCAGGCAAGTCACGTTGTCAGAGGTGTTACCGCTGGCACGCAAGGCCTGTTCCACCAGATCGGGCACCGCCATGTCCACCGGCTTGTTGCTGAGCTCACGCACAATCGCTTCGTCGGTCAAGGCTGCCCACAGCCCATCCGAACACAGCATGACGCGATCGCCATGCCTGAGATCAACTGAAACATTGACAGAAAAAACGGGGTTGGCGGGAGAACCCAGGCACGTAAACAAGACATTACGGTTGGCTGGGGCAGTTTTGACCGGCTTGTTATGCTGCTGCTCCACCAGCGAATGATCGCGCGTGCGCGCGATCAAGCGTCCTTGGCGCACCAGATACAGGCGCGAATCCCCGCAATGAGTCCAATGCAAGGTACCGCCTTGCACCACCGCCAATACCAACGTCGTACGCGGAGAATCCGCCATAGTCTGCTCAATACCGTACTGCAAAATACGGTGATGCGCCTGCAACATCGCGTTGGACAAGAAAGCGTCCACGTCGGACAACTCGGGGCAGGCTTCTTGTTGGAACAATTTGGCCACACTTTCCAGTGCCAACTGCGCAGCCACCTCTCCGTCAGGGTGTCCGCCCATGCCGTCGGCCAGGATCATAGCGACCGACGCGCGCGTGTAGCAGTAGCCCATGCGATCTTCGTTGTTTTTTCGCCCGCCTTTGCGACTGACCTGAAAGACAGAAAACTTCATATCAACTACGGTAAGGTTCGGTTGCCTTGAGCCCCGACTTTTTGCTGCCAGAGACCACGTTGCCAAGCTGCAAGCGAACCTTGTCGCCCACACCCAGACGGGTGTAGCGCCGCTCCCCGGGGTGATTGAGCTCTTTTTGCAAGGCAAACACCGACTGCGGGCGCTTGAACGGATCCATCGACATGCACCACTGCACCACCTCAATCAGATTGTCGGAATAAACGCCCTGCAAGCGCTTGAGCGACTGTGCCAGCGGGTCTTGCGCCTTGCGCTGGGGAGCTTCACTGGGCGGATAGCCGTGCATGCAGGCAAACATGCAAGCCCCGATGGCGTAAATATCGGTCCAAGGCCCCATGGTGCTGTCGCGACGGTACATCTCGGGGGCGGCAAACCCCGGGGTGTACATCGGACGAATAAAGTTGCCTTCTTTGCTGAGCACCTCGCGCGCAGCACCAAAATCAATCAGCACCGCTCTGTCATCGTTGGTGACAAAGATATTGGCCGGTTTGATGTCCAGATGCAGCATCTTGTGCTGGTGCACGATGCGCAGCCCGCGCAGAACTTCTTCAAACAGCGATCGCACGGTGGATTCACGGAACACCTTGGGTTGTTTCAGGTCACGCGCCAGCACAATATAGTCTTGCAAGCTGGCACCCTCCAGGTAATTCATGACCATATAGACCGTTTCGTTTTCACGAAAAAAGTTCATCACGCTCACCACCGCTGGATGCGATATTTGCGCCAGAGACCGGCCTTCTTCAAAAAAACTTTTCAAACCCAATCGATACAGCGACAGTTTTTCAGGTTCCACCTGCGGCGTCAAAGCACCCGGTTCCCGGCTGGTCAGCGTGGCCGGCAAATACTCCTTGATGGCGACCTGCTGTCCATCGGCATCGCTGGCCTGATAGACCACACCAAAACCGCCCGCCGCCACCCTGCGCACGACGCGGTAACCACCAATGGTGGTTCCTGGCGGAAGTGGGGAAGGTTTGACCTTTGACATAATTTCTGGAGGCAAAAGAGACTTGAGCAACACAAACGGGTTATTCTTGGAACCCGATGATTGGAAGTGAAACCCTCATGGCAGTTTACAGCATGACTGGCTACGCCAGTGCCCAAAGCAAGCCCCCCCGGCAGGTAGATGAAGGCGTCGCGTTGGCATCCCCAGGCAAGCGTCTGGGCGTCGAACTGCGCTCTGTCAACAGCCGTTTTTTGGACATTGCCTTTCGCTTGCCCGACGAATTGCGTTCCTGCGAGCCCGCCTTGCGCGAGAAGCTGGCGGCCAAGCTCAAGCGCGGCAAGATCGAACTGCGGGCGGCCCTGGATACAACGGAGCAAGACCCGGTCTGCGAACCATCTACCCGGCTACTGCAGCGGCTCAACAGCCTGCAAGACCACGTCAAAGCGTGGCTACCCAACGCAACAGCGCTCAGCGTGGCCGACGTTTTGCGTCTGAGCAACGCGCCCGCCGCAGTCGGCGAGCACCTGCCCAAAGAATTGCTCGCGCTGGCCGACCAGACCCTCAAGGCGCTGCTGGCCGCGCGCGAGCGTGAAGGTGCCCGCCTGGCAGCCATGTTGCTCGGGCATCTTGACCAATTGCACGCCTTGGTCGAACAGGCAGAGCCGTTGATACCGCAACTGGTGGCACAACAACGCCAGCGCTTTCTGGACCGCTGGAACGATGCCATGCAAGTGGGCGACAACGGTGTCAGCAGCGACATGGCACACGAGCGCGCCCTGACCGAGGCCACGGCCTTTGCCATTCGCATCGACGTGGCCGAAGAGCTCACACGCCTGCGCTCGCACCTGCAAGAAATCAAACGGCTGATCCAGCAAGGTGGCGATATCGGCAAGCGGCTCGACTTTCTGATCCAGGAACTGCACCGCGAGGCCAATACGCTCGGCTCGAAGTCGGCAGCGCTGGAGCTCACGCATATCTCTGTGGACATGAAGGTACTGATTGAACAGATGCGTGAACAGGTACAAAACATCGAGTAAGCACCATGCCCATCGATTACCCCGGAAATCTGTTTGTGGTGGCGGCCCCCAGTGGTGCGGGCAAATCCAGCCTGGTCAAGGCACTGATGGAGCTTGACGCGCAAGTGCAGCCGTCGGTGTCGCATACCACGCGCGCCCCGCGTGGCCAGGAGCGACACGGGCGTGAATACTTTTTTGTCTCTGATGCCGAGTTTGATGCCATGGTGCAAGCCGACGCGTTTGTGGAATGGGCCAACGTGCACAACCACCGCTACGGCACCTCCAAAAAGGCAATCGAAGAACGCATGACACAGGGGGCCGACGTGATTCTGGAAATCGACTACCAGGGCGCGCTGCAGATCAAAAGCATATTTTCCAACGCGGTCACGTTGTTCATCCTGCCACCCAGTTGGGAAGAATTGCGCTCACGCCTGGAGCGCCGGGGAGAAGACAGCACGGAGGTCATCGAGGTGCGATTGGAGAACGCGGCCCGGGAAATGGCCCATGTCGATCGGTTTGACTTCGTTATAATCAACGAGTCGTTTGACCGGGCGCTGTTTGACATCAAATCAATTGTTCATGCGCAGCGGCTCAAGTACCTTTCACAGCGCCGCGCAAGGGCTGACACCTTCAAGGCACTACATATTGCATAGTGCAACTCACTGGTTTAGGAGATTTCATGGCCCGTATTACCGTTGAAGACTGCCTGGCGCAGATTCCGAATCGTTTTCAGTTGGTGCTGGCGGCGTCTTATCGTGCGCGCATGCTCAGTCATGGCCACACACCCAAAGTTGAAAGCAAAAACAAGCCGGGCGTGACTGCGCTGCGCGAAATCGCAGCGGGCAAGGTGGGCATCGAAATGCTGAAAAAAGTTCCCATCTGAGCTGACTTCAGGTTCCGGCTTGGTTACAGGCACCGCGCAGCGGTGCTTTTTTGTTTTGGAAAACTTCAACGTGCAGTGGTAGCGCTATATTCGCGGCATGAGCAGCCCCGTGACCTCTCGCACTGACGCAGCGCCCACACGAGTTGGCAATCCGTCACCCAGCCCGGCCGAGGCGAATGCGGCAGCGGCGAGTTTTGCCGCGCTGACCGGCAAACTGGCGTATCTCAGCCCGGCAGAATTGGGCAACGTCAAACTGGCTTACCGGTTTGCCGATCAAGCACATCTGGGGCAACTTCGCAACAGCGGCGAACCATACATCACCCACCCCATTGCCGTTGCGTCGCAATGCGCTGAATGGAAACTTGATGCGCAGGCGCTGATGGCCGCCCTGTTGCACGACGCCATGGAAGATTGTGGCGTTAGCAAGACCGATCTGGTGGAACGCTTCGGGTCGTCGGTGGCTGAACTGGTGGATGGTCTCACCAAACTGGATAAACTGCAGTTCAACACGCGTGAGGAAAGCCAGGCGGAATCGTTTCGCAAGATGCTGTTGGCGATGGCACGCGACGTGCGTGTGATCCTGATCAAACTTGCGGACCGCAGCCACAACATGCGCACCTTGTCCGACGCGCCGCGTGAAAAGTGGCATCGGATTGCGTCAGAAACGCTCGATGTCTATGCCCCCATAGCCTACCGGTTGGGTTTGAACCAGACCTATCGTGAGTTGCAAGACTTGTCGTTGCGGTATTTGCGTCCGTGGCGCTACGGCGTGCTCGCCAAGGCGGTGGCCAAAGCACGCGCCAGACGTCGCGACCTGATCCAGAAGGTCAAGTCTGACGTGGAAACAGCTTATGCACGCCAGGGCTTGAAAGTACGCATTGCCGGACGCGAAAAAACGCTTTACTCCATTTACAAGAAAATGGATGAAAAAAACCTGAGCTTTGCGCAGGTCACTGACATCTACGGTTTTCGCGTCATTGTGCCGAGTCTGCTGGAATGCTACACCGCCATGGGGGTGTTGCATCAGCTTTACAAACCGGTGCCGGGCAAGTTCAAAGATCACATTGCCATCAGCAAGATCAACGGCTACCAGTCGCTGCACACCACGCTGGTTGGCCCGGCCGGCATCAACGTCGAGTTCCAGATTCGCACCGAAGCGATGCACCTGATTGCAGAGTCGGGCGTGGCATCACACTGGCTCTACAAAGAAGTGGCCGCAACCCAGGCAACGCCCGGCGACCGTATGGGGTCGCAGTGGCTACAGTCGCTGCTGGACATCCAGAACGAAACGCGTGATGCGTCCGAGTTCTGGGATCATGTGAAAGTGGATCTGTTCCCCGACGCGGTGTATGTGTTTACGCCCAAGAGCCAGATCATGGCCATGCCGCGCGGTGCCACTGTGGTGGATTTTGCCTATGCCATCCACAGCAACGTCGGTGACCATACGCACGCGGCCAAGGTCAACAATGAGCAAGTACCCCTGCGCACCGAGATCAAAAATGGCGACGTGATCGAGATCATTACTTCGCCCCAGGCCAACCCCAACCCGGCTTGGCTGGGATTTGTGCGCACCGCACGCGCGCGTTCCAAAATACGCCAGTACCTCAAGACATTGGCCTTGTCCGAGTCGGAGCATCTGGGCGAAAAAATGCTGGTGCAGGCGCTGCGCGCTGAAGGCATCCAGAGTTTGCCCTTGCCCTCTGACGCGCATACCGCCGTGTGGGACAAACTGCTGCGTTTCAGCGGCAACCGATCCCGCGCCGAACTGATGACTGACATTGGACTGGGAAAGCGCATTGCCAGCATTGTGGCCAAGCGACTGGCAGCACTGCTGGCTGCCAACGGTGAAAAGCCCGACGCCTTGCTGCTCACGCGTGAGCGTTTCGTGGTGAATGAAACGGTATCGCAAAACAACGTGGCGATCGACGGCAGCGAAAATGCCTCGGTACAGTTTGCCAAGTGCTGCAGGCCCATTCCAGGCGACCCGGTCGTGGGCTATCTCGGTCGTGGTGAAGGTCTGACCATCCACGCCAGCGATTGTCAGGTAGCCAAAAAACTGCAGTACAAGGACAGCGAGCGTTTCATGAATGTGGAATGGTCGGACGAGCCAGTACGCATGTTTGAAACCGGTATCGTCGTCACCGTGCAAAACGGCAAAGGGGTGCTGGCCAGTGTTGCCAATGCGCTCGCCACCGCCGAGGCGGACATCACTCAAATCGACATGACGGATGCGTCACCCCAGGGGGTGATGGATTTGCGCTTTGTCGTCAGCGTGCGCGACCTGGCACAACTTGAAACCGTGTTCAAGAACCTCCGACGAACCGCTTCGGTACTGCGCGTGCAACGCTTCAAGAATGTTTAGGACACTCTGCATAACTCTGGCGGCTATCGACACCGCAAGCCCGACAGTCACCTAAAATCGTGACTCCTTCAACAGCCTCTGGATGAACACCATGAACCGCTGCTTCTCCCGTATCCATCGTGCGCTGAGCCATGTGGCTTGGGGCAGTGCCTTGACGCTGGTCTGCGCGCCCGCCCTGGCCCAAGGCGTGGTCAGGAACTTTCCCGCCAACGCGCTGCGCGGCGTGCTTCAAGTCACGACCCCGCCGCTGGCCTTACTCGACGGGCAGGCGGCCCGTTTATCGCCCGGCGCACGCATCAAAAATACCAGTAACCTGATCGTGATGTCGGCCACCTTGGTCAACCAACCCCTGCTGGTCAATTACCTGCGCGACCCGCAAGGCATGCTGCATGAGGTCTGGATATTGACGCCCGCAGAGGCACAGCAAAAACGCGCGGGCCAGCAAAACACGGGCAACGTCCGGTTTGAGTCCGATACCCAACCGTCACCGTCCGCGCCGGATTCGTCGCGCTGATTGACGGGCGCACCTGGTCGTGCGTCAGCCCATGATGTGCCTCATGTATAAAAAATGCCTCCAGCCCTTTATTTTAATGCACTGGAAGCTATCAATAATAGAGTAAACCAGAGCTTTTCCAATGCCCAAAAAAGTCTTCATCAAAACCTACGGCTGCCAGATGAACGAGTACGACTCGGACAAGATGAGCGACGTGCTGGGTGCCGCACAAGGCTACGAGCCCACTGACAACGTTGAAGAGGCCGACCTGATTTTGTTCAACACCTGCTCGGTGCGCGAAAAAGCGCAAGAAAAAGTGTTCTCTGATCTGGGTCGCGTCAAGCACCTCAAAAAGAACGGTGCACTGATTGGCGTGGGGGGTTGCGTGGCCAGCCAGGAGGGTGCTGCCATCATCGAGCGCGCACCGTATGTGGACGTGGTGTTTGGCCCGCAGACCCTGCATCGCCTGCCGCAGCTGCTCGATGAACGGGCGCGGCAAAATCACTCGCAGGTGGACATCAGTTTCCCCGAGATCGAAAAGTTCGACCACCTGCCCGCTGCGCGCGTGGAAGGTGCCAGTGCGTTTGTCAGCATCATGGAAGGCTGCTCCAAATACTGTAGTTACTGCGTGGTGCCTTATACCCGCGGCGAAGAGGTGCACCGCCCGTTTGAAGACGTGCTGGAGGAGGTGGCTGGCCTGGCCGATCAGGGCGTGAAAGAGATCACACTACTGGGGCAAAACGTGAACGCCTGGCGCGCGTCTATGGGGAACACGGCGGAGATGGCCGACTTTGCCACCCTGCTGGCCTATGTTCACGACATTCCCGGCATCGAACGCATCCGTTACGTGACGAGCCACCCGAACGAATTCACGCCCGCGCTGATTGCCGCCTACGACAGATTGCCCAAGCTGGTGAGCCACCTGCACCTGCCGGTGCAACATGGCAGTGACCGGATTCTGATGGCCATGAAGCGCGGCTACACCGCCATGGAATACAAGAGCACGGTGCGCCAACTGCGCGCCATTCGCCCCAACATGGCGCTCAGCAGCGATTTCATCGTGGGCTTTCCGGGTGAAACCGATGAAGACCACGCCAAGTTGATGAAATTACTCGACCAAGTGGGGTTTGACAACAGCTTCAGCTTTATCTTCAGCCCGCGACCGGGTACACCAGCGGCCAACCTGCACGACGACACCCCGCACGCCGTCAAGCTGCGCCGCCTGCAAGAGGTGCAAGCCAACATCAACGCCAACATGGCGCGCATCAGCGACAGCCTGGTAGGCACGCGTCAGCGTCTGCTGGTCGAAGGCGTGTCCAAGCGGGACGCAGGCGAACTGATGGGGCGCACCGAGTGCAACCGGGTGGTCAATTTTGTGGGCCAACCGTGCTTGATCGGGCAAATGGTGGATGCCACCATTACCGAAACGCGCACTTACACGCTGCGCGGTGAGGTAGCCACCGAAGACCTTGCGTGACGGTTGTCAAAACGGCATTTTCGGCATGCCACCCAGGCCTTTCATGCCGCCCATGCGCTTCATCATTTTCATCATGCCGCCGCCCTTCATTTTTTTCATCATGTCCTGCATCTGCTCAAACTCTTTGAGCATGCGGTTGACGTCCTGCACCTGAACGCCAGCGCCCGCAGCGATGCGGCGCTTGCGCGTGGCCTTGATCAACTCGGGTTTGCTTCGCTCCAGCGGGGTCATGCTGTGGATGATGCCTTGCTTGCGCTGGATGTCTTTTTCGACCCGACCCACATCCACCTGGCCCGCTTTGGCTGCCATGGCAGCGGGCAATTTATCGATCAGGCTGGACAAGCCTCCCATCTGCTTCATCTGCTGGATCTGGCTCAAAAAGTCGTTCAGGTCAAAACCGGCACCGCTTTTGACCTTGGCCGCCAATCTTTGTGCCTGTGCGATGTCCACCCCGGCTGTGACCTGCTCGACCAACGCCAGAATGTCGCCCATACCGAGCACGCGACCCGCGTGGCGCTCAGCGTCAAACACCTCCAGACCGTCCAGCTTCTCACTGGTACCGGCAAACTTGATCGGCGCACCGGTGATCTGCCGCACCGACAGCGCAGCACCGCCGCGCGAGTCACCATCGAGCTTGGTCAGGACAATGCCAGTCAAGGGCAAGGCCTGTGCGAACGCCTTGGCCGTGTTGACCGCATCCTGACCCTGCATGGCATCCACCACAAACAAGGTTTCAACCGGATGGAGGGCGGCGTGCAGGTCGCGTATTTCGCGCATCAACGCCTCATCAATCGCCAGGCGACCGGCGGTATCGACCAGCAGCACGTCAAAGAAATGCTTTTTGGCGTAGTCCAGCGCGGCCAGGGCAATGGCCACCGGCTTTTGATCGGGCGTGCTGGCGAACCACTCGGCACCAGCCTGCGCCGTTACGGTCTTGAGCTGCTCGATGGCCGCCGGGCGATAGACGTCACCCGACACCGTCAGCACTTTCTTGCCGCGCCTTTCCCTCAGGTGCTTGGCCAGTTTGGCAGTGGTGGTGGTTTTACCGGCACCTTGCAAACCGGCCATCAGGATCACCGCTGGAGGCTGCGCCGCCAGGTTGATGTCGGCCACACCGTCGCCCATGGTGGCGGCCAGTTCTTTGTTGACGATACTCACCAGCGCCTGCCCCGGCGTGAGCGATCCCAGCACGTCCTGACCCAACGCTTTTTCCTTGACGCGGGCGATGAAATCGCGCACCACGGGCAAAGCCACATCGGCCTCCAACAGGGCCAGCCGTACTTCGCGCAACATGTCGGCGACATTGGCCTCGGTAATACGGGCCTGGCCGCGAAGCTGCTTGACCAGGCGTGAGAGTTTGTCTGAAAGTGCTGAAGCCATAAGATGCGTTTGCGCCGTGCAAACCTGGGTTGGGCCACCTCGAAATGGCAAATTACAAAACGCTAAACTGTGGCCATGATTTTAGCCAGTGCCTCTTCAATGACGATATCGCTCGCGTTTGCTGCGGCTGTTGCGTACGCAGTTTCTGCGGCTGGAACGTCCCGCTTGTCTGCGGTCGTCGTCAACAGCGCCGTCTGGATCGCATGGATTCTGCATGGTATGTTGCTTTTCATGGGATTGTGGGGGGCCGAGGCACGTTTTGGCTTTGCGCCGGCCTTGTCGCTGACGGCTTGGTTGGTCGGACTGGTCTATGCGATTGAAGGTTTTATCTATCCGCAATTCAAAAAGCCCTGGATCATGTCCGGACTGGGATCGGCCTGCGTCTTGTTGTCCGTGCTATTCCCTGGCGCAACGCTCAACCCCAATGCATCGGCGTGGTTGCCATTGCACTTTGCGCTGGGAATTGCTTCGTACGGGTTGTTTGCCATCGCAGTGGCACATGCATGGCTTATGACCCGCGCCGAAGCGCGCATACGCAACGCCACCGACGCCCGGACCGGCATGCCGATCCTGACCATGGAGCGGCTCACCTTTCGCTTTGTGACCGTTGGTTTTGCTTTGCTGTCGGCCACCTTGCTGGTCGGCCTGCTGTTTGGCAGTCAACTTTACGGCAACACGCACGCGCTACAGTGGAACCACAAGACTGTATTTGCGCTTCTGTCCTGGCTGACCTTTGCTGTTTTGCTGATTGGCAGGATGCGCTTTGGCTGGCGCGGACGCCAGGCCGTGCGTGTCTTGTACATGGGGGCGGGTTTGTTGCTGCTGGCGTATGTAGGTTCACGCTTTGTGATGGAAGTTGTTCTGGGCAAAACGCTGTGAAAGCCCTGTTTTTTTTGCTGCTGTTTCTGGCCGCGCTGTGGTTGTGGCGTGCTTTGACTGCCAAGTCTGGCGCATCCGGACAAAGGCCGGCTACCGATCAAGAACAACCGGTCAACATGGTGTGCTGCCACCAGTGTGGCGTGCACCTGCCCGCCAGTGATGCGGTCAAAGGGCACAACGGGTTTTATTGCACTGCGGCTCATCTGCAACAAGCAGAAGGTTAAATGCCTACGCAGCCAGGCATCAGCGCAAGCGCACTCCCTGCGGAATTCGATCGACTCTGGCGCGGCTTCATGACGGCCCGCGCCACCTTGGGTTGGGTGCTGGTGGCTTTGCAAGGCGGCATTTACCTGCTTACATCCCAAGCTTCGGGCGCACCTCTGACCCTGTGCCTGGCTTACGCCATTGCAACCCTGTCGTTGCGCCTGACCGGTCACCCACGCCAGTTGGGACAGACTTTCGACGGGCTATGGCTGCACACCGTCGGCCTTGACGTCCTGACCTTCAGTGTGCTCCAGCTGGTACAGGGCAGCAGCATCAATTACTCTGCCTTGTTGGCGCTGCCTGTGCTCATGGTCAGCATTCTTGGCAGCGCCTTGCAGGCCGTGGCTTCTGCGGCTGGCGTCACATTGCTGCTGTTTGGCTACGCTGCGTGGCTGTCAGTGCAAAGCAACGGTGACTTCGCCCCCTACCTGCTTCAGGCTGCATTGACAGGTGCCGGCTGTTTCGCCATCTCGTTCATTGCAAGCCAAATGGCCACGCGATTGGCCAGCGTTGAATTGCGCGCCAAACGCAGCCAACTGGCTGCGGCCATGCAACAGCAAGTCAACCAGTTGGTGATTGAATCTCTGGCTGATGGTGTTCTGGTGGTCGCGCCCACGGGGCAAATCCACTTGGCCAATCCGGCTGCCAAGACACTGTTGGAAGCACCTGCTCAAGGCGACGTTGTATTGAACGCACGTGCAGGCTGGCAAGGTCTGATGGACTTGGTCAACATCAGTTTTTCCAGTCAACTCCCGCAGCAGTCACAGGTTGAAGTCCGGCATGAGGGCAGGCCTGTGAGGCGCCTGTTGGTACGCACTCGGCTGACCCATTCCCAAGAAGACGATACGCTGGGTTTATGTGTTCTCTTCCTGCAAGATGAACGTGAATTTGAGGCCCGGATTCGCGCCGAGAAACTCGCTGGCATGGGGCGTATGTCCGCAGCGGTAGCGCATGAAATTCGCAACCCGCTGGCTGCCATCACACAGGCCAACGCGTTGCTCGCTGAAGACCTGCGAGACCCGGCACAACAGCGCTTGGCACAGATGGTGCAGCAAAATGCCAACAGACTGGAGCGCATCGTCAGGGATGTCTTGCACCTGACGCAAATCCCGGATACCTCCGGGCACAAACGGCAATTCAACCTGCACTATGCGCTTGATCGCATGGTTCGGGATTGGCGCACCCAAAACAGCGATATCCATCAGGTTTGCATCGAACCAGGGCCTGTTGACCTCTGTGTTTCGTTCGATATCGAACACGTGCGCCGCATAGTAACCAATCTGCTGGACAACGCATTGCGTTACGCAAGCGGTCAAACTGGCAGTATTCGGGTCCGTATCCAGGCTGTTGACGGGGCGGATCATGCCATGACCGCGCAGTTGAGCGTCTGGAGCGACGGCGCTGCATTGGAGCCTTCCGTTGAACAGCATCTGTTTGAACCATTTTTTTCTTCTGAAAGCCGCTCCAGTGGGTTGGGGCTGTATATTTGTCGTGAGTTGTGCGAAAGTCACGGTGCGGTGATCACTTATGAGCGCAACCAGCAAAGCGTCATGAACCAGTTGGTTTCGGGCAACGAATTTCGCGTGACATTCAGACAAGCAACCCTCTCGAATCCTGTCAGAACGACACCCAACAGGCCATGACAACGTCCGCCACCCAGTCCCGCATCCTCGTCGTTGACGACGAACCAGACTTGCTGACGCTCTACGAGTTGACCCTTTTGCGCGAAGGTTACACGGTTGACGCCGCAGCCAATTTGCAGCAAGCGCGCGCGCAAATGGCGCAGCACAGCTACGACGTTCTCATCACCGACATGCGTCTGCCGGACGGCATCGGCATGTCCATCATCCATGACGTCAAGTCCAGCGCCCGCGATGAGCGTTGCATTGTGATCACCGCGTATGGCTCCACCCAAAACGCGGTCGAGGCCCTGAAAGCAGGAGCGTTTGACTATCTGACCAAACCGGTTGACTTGAAACAATTTCGATCTGTGGTCGCGTCGGCCGTGCGCAGCGCATCCCCTGTGGCAACCGCCAACATCATCGGTAGCGGCCATGCGCCCCATGGCGCTGTCGGCGGCGCTTTGGGGCAACGCGCACTGGACCGTCTGGCAGGGTGCTCTGAGTGCATACAGCGGGTCAAAGAGCGCATCCTGAAAATTGCACCCAGCATGGCCCCGGTGATGGTGACGGGCGAATCGGGCACGGGCAAAGAGTTGGTCGCCTATGCGATCCATGCCAACAGCCATCGTGCCAAAGGTCCGTGGGTGGCCGTCAACTGTGGTGCCATCCCCGAAACGCTTCTGGAAGCCGAATTTTTTGGTGCCAAAAAAGGCGCATATACCGGTGCCACCCAGGATCGGGAGGGGTTTTTCCACGCCGCGCGTGGCGGCACCCTGTTTCTGGACGAAATCGGCGACTTGCCGTTGGCGATGCAATCCAAATTGTTGCGCGCCATCCAGGAACGGCGGGTTCGTCCGCTGGGTTCCAACCAGGAGGAAGTGGTCGATGTTCGTCTCGTCAGTGCCACGTACAAAAATCTGGAGCAAGAGGTTCAATGCGGCAACTTCCGGCAAGATCTGTTTTACCGCCTGAACGTCATCGACATGGTGATAGCGCCGTTGCGCGAACGCACGCAAGACCTGCCCGACTTGTGCAACGCCTTGCTCCTGCGCATTGCTCAAGAGGCCAACATACCCACCCCCACTTTGACCGACACAGCGCTGGCACGCCTGGACACCATGCCCCTGCCGGGCAACGTGCGCGAGCTGGAAAACCTGCTTTACCGCGCCGTGGCATTGAGCGACAGCGCCTGCCTGAGCCTGGATGTCCCGCAGGCGCAGCCCACGATCACCCCGTCAGCTTTGCCCCCAAACTTCACCGCCGATGACCAGTTATCTGCCATGCCAGAGGATCTACAGGCTTACCTGGATGGCATCGAGCGTGACATCCTGACACGCACTTTGCAGCACACGCGCTTTAACCGCACCGCAGCTGCCGCCAGACTGGGCCTGAGTTTGCGACAAATACGCTATCGCATCGAGCGGCTGCAAATTGACGCGCCCAACCCGGGATCGGGTCAGGATGACTTGTCCTGAACCACACCCATCGGCAGAAAACCAGGCTCTCTGGCGCGACGGTTGGTACCGTTTTGCCGCGCCCTGTCCGTCACCCAACTTTGGCCCACGCCCTGATGGCACAACGATTGATCTGATCGTGCTGCACTGCATCAGCTTGCCGCCAGGCCAATACGGGGGGCCTGAGGTGTTGCAACTTTTTACAAACCAGCTCGAATGGCAGCAACACCCCTATTTTCAGAGCATTCTGGGCCTCACGGTGTCAGCACATTTTTTGATTCGGCGTGATGGCTGCCTGGTGCAATTTGTGAGCTGCAATCAACGTGCCTGGCACGCCGGCGTTTCAAGCTACCGGGGGCGCGCCAACTGCAATGACGACAGTATCGGGATTGAGCTGGAAGGTCTGGACGGTGCGCTGTTTGAACCGGCCCAGTACGTCACCCTGCGCGCGCTGTGCGCCGCCATATTGCAGCAGTACCCGATCGACTACATTGCTGGCCATGAACACATTGCTCCAGGGCGCAAGCAAGACCCCGGGCCGGGCTTTGACTGGAAACGGCTACAGAACGATCTGGCGTTGAAGGATCAAATGTTGCCTTAATCCGCTGGGGACAGAGTGTGCCTAAAGATCTGTCCCGCAAAGTTTAATCAGTTGGGGACAGAGCTAAAGATCTGTCCCGCAAAGTTTAATCAGTTGGGGACAGAGCTAAAGATCTGTCCCGCAAAGTTTAATCAGTTGGGGACAGAGCTAAAGATCTGTCCCGCAAAGTTACATGTTTCTTCTATATTGCCCGCCCACCTCAAACAAGGTCGTGGTGATCTGGCCCAGACTGCACACACGCACTGCGTCCATCAGTACCTCGAACACGTTGGCGTTGTCAATTACCGCCTTCTTTAAACGTGCCAGCATGGCTGGCGCTTCTTTGGCGTGGCGGGCGTGGAAGTCGGCCAAGCGTTTGAGTTGGCTTTGTTTTTCTTCTTCGGTACTGCGCGCCAATTCCAGCTTGTCATTGACCGGGTCACCGTGCGGGTTGCGGAAGGTGTTGACACCGATGATGGGTAGCTCTCCGGTGTGCTTGAGCATTTCGTAGTGCATCGATTCGTCCTGAATCTTGCCGCGCTGGTAACCGGTCTCCATGGCCCCCAGCACGCCGCCGCGCTCGGTGATGCGCTCAAATTCTGATAGCACCGCTTCTTCCACCAGTTCGGTCAGCTCCTCGATGATGAACGCGCCCTGGTTCGGGTTCTCATTCTTGGCCAGACCCCATTCGCGGTTGATGATGAGCTGGATCGCCATGGCGCGGCGCACGCTGTCCTCGGTGGGCGTGGTGATGGCTTCGTCAAACGCGTTGGTGTGCAGGCTGTTGCAGTTGTCGTAAATGGCAATCAGCGCTTGCAGCGTGGTGCGGATGTCGTTGAACTGGATCTCTTGCGCGTGCAGGCTGCGCCCGCTGGTCTGGATGTGGTACTTGAGCTTTTGGCTGCGCTCGTTGGCGCCGTACTTTTCCTTCATGGCCACGGCCCAGATGCGCCGCGCCACCCGCCCCATGACGGTGTATTCGGGGTCCATGCCGTTGCTGAAGAAGAAGCTGAGGTTGGGCGCAAAGTCGTCAATGTGCATGCCGCGCGCCAGGTACGCCTCGACAAACGTGAAGCCGTTGCTCAAGGTGAACGCCAGTTGGCTGATCGGGTTGGCGCCGGCCTCCGCAATGTGGTAGCCGGATATCGACACGCTATAGAAATTGCGCACGTTGTGGTGCACAAAGTAGCCGGCAATGTCACCCATCACCTTCAGGCTGAATTCGGTGCTGAAGATGCAGGTGTTCTGGCCCTGGTCTTCCTTGAGGATGTCGGCCTGCACCGTGCCGCGCACGTTGGCCAGCACCCATTCGCGGATTTTTTGCGCTTCGGTGTCGGTCGGTTCGCGGCCATTGTCGGCAGCAAATTTTTCCAGGTTCTGATCGATGGCGGCGTTCATGAACATGGCCAGAATGCTGGGCGCCGGGCCGTTGATGGTCATGGACACGCTGGTAGCGGGGTCGCACAGGTTGAAGCCACTGTAGAGCACCTTCAGATCGTCAATGGTGGCGATGGAAACGCCGCTGTTGCCGATCTTGCCGTAGATGTCCGGGCGCGGGTCGGGGTCGTTGCCGTACAGCGTGACCGAATCGAATGCGGTGGACAGGCGCTTGGCGGGCATGCCCTCACTGAGCAGCTTGAAGCGCTTGTTGGTCCGGAACGGATCGCCTTCACCGGCGAACATGCGGGTGGGGTCTTCACCTTCACGCTTGAAGGCAAAGGTGCCAGCGGTATAGGGGTAGCTGCCGGGCACGTTGTCCTGCATCAACCACTTCAGGATTTCGCCGTGGTCTTCGTACTGCGGCAGGCACACCTTGCGGATCGTGGTCCCGCTCAAGGTTTTGGTGGTGAGCTGGGTGCAGATTTCCTTGTCGCGGATTTTGACGACGTACATGTCGCCTGCATAGGCTTGCTGCATGGTGGGCCACTGCGCCAGCAGTTTCGCCGCTGCCGGGTCTTGCTGGCTGCGACGGTCCTCGGCCAGCGCCAGCACCGTGTCATACGCAACGGGTTTGACACCGCCGTCCTTGTTGTGGGCTGCGGCAAGCAACATGCGTGCGGATTCGGTCAGTTGCTGAATTTCACGCGCCAGCTTGGCTTGTTGACGGGCGCGCGCCTTGTAGCCACGCACGGTGTCGGCAATTTCAGCCAGATAGCGCGTGCGCGCGGCGGGCAGTACCGGCATCTGGTTGGTGCTGTGGCGCACGGCCACTTTCGGTAAAGTACCTTCAGACACCTTCAGACCCAGCGCGACCAGCCGGGGCTTGAGTGCCTGGTACAGCGCGGTCACGCCGTCGTCATTGAAGCGCGCGGCCATGGTGCCAAACACCGGCATCTGGTCCACCGGGGTGGTGAACGCCTCTTTGTTGCGCTGCACCTGTTTGGCCACGTCGCGCAGCGCGTCGCTGGCACCCTTGCGGTCAAACTTGTTGATGACGACAAACTCGGCAAAGTCGAGCATGTCAATTTTTTCCAACTGGCTGGCGGCGCCAAATTCGGGCGTCATGACGTAGATGGGCACGTCCACATGCGGCACGATCGCCGCATCACCCTGACCGATACCGCTGGTTTCCACCACGATCAGGTCAAACCCGGCAACTTTGCACGCCGCCACCACGTCGGGCAGTGCGGCGCTGATCTCGGAGCCAAAGTCGCGTGTGGCCAGGCTGCGCATGAAGACTCTGGCGCCGCTTTGCGCCGCAGCCAAATCTGGAGCCAAATTGGGGTCAGAGCCCGAATTGCTGCGCATATCGGGATCCGACCCCAATTTAGCCCCCGATTTGGCCCACGGGCCAATCGCGTTCATGCGGATGCGGTCGCCCAACAGCGCACCGCCACTCTTGCGTCGGCTCGGGTCGATGCTGACCACGGCCACGCGCAGCGCGTCGTTCTGGTCCAGCCGCAGGCGGCGGATCAGCTCATCGGTCAGGCTCGATTTGCCTGCGCCGCCGGTGCCCGTGATGCCGATCACCGGTATCTTTTTGGTAGCTGCAAGCGCCTTGATTTGCTGGGCCAGCGCCGGAAACTCCTTGGGGGTTTTACCACCTTCGCTGGCTTGCTCCAGCGCCGTGATGAGCTGCGCCAGCGCGCGCCAGGCCAACTCGGTGTGCCCCTGGATGGCGTTTAACGTCTTGGGTGCGTAACTACTGATGTCGTGGTCGCAGCGCTTGACCATCTCGCCGATCATGCCTGCCAGACCCATGCGCTGACCGTCTTCAGGGCTGTAGATGCGCGCCACGCCGTAGGCCATGAGCTCCTTGATTTCGCTCGCAACAATCACACCACCGCCACCGCCAAACACCTGGATGTGCGCGCCACCGCGGGCCTTGAGCAAATCAACCATGTACTTGAAATACTCCACATGGCCACCCTGGTAGCTGCTGATGGCAATGCCCTGCGCGTCTTCTTGCAGCGCGGCGGTGACCACCTCATCGACACTGCGGTTGTGACCCAGGTGAATCACCTCAGCGCCCATGCTTTGCAAAATGCGTCGCATGATATTGATGGCAGCATCATGGCCGTCAAACAAACTGGCAGCGGTGACAAAACGCACCTTGTGCGTGGGGCGATAAGTGGCCAGGGCCTTGAAGTCGGCGGACAGGTCGGTCATGGTGCGGGTCTCCGGGTAAAAATAGTCAGCGTGTTGAATCGTTCATCAGACCATGCTGCGCTGACTTGACGTTGACGTAAACGTCAATCTTAACGGGTTTTGCCGTGTTGCATTTCAAGGTACAGTGCAACCCGGTTTTTTTCAAGTCATCGCCATGTCACATTTTTCCACCAAGGACGCCGGTCAACCCCACGACGACGTCACTCCCGCGCCCGGCTACGCTGGTGATGTTTCCTGCCAGACAGCACACCGCTGGTGGCAAAGCGGACAGGCGGTTTTGGTGGATGTGCGCAGCAGCGCCGAGCGGGTCTGGGTCGGCTTTGTGCCCGGTGCGCTCAGCGTGCCCTGGAAGGAATGGCCAGGCCTGGCCGTCAACCCAAACTTTGACGAACAATTGCGCGCCACCGTACCCTCAGACAAAAAAGTGCTGATGCTGTGCCGCAGCGGTGTGCGCTCGGTGGCCGCCGCCCAGCGCGCCACGCTAATGGGTCTGCAAGCCTACAACGTGCTTGAGGGCTTTGAAGGCGACCCCGATGACAACGGTCAACGCAACCGCGTGGGTGGTTAGCGTTTTCACGGTCTGCCCTGGCAACAGGGATGAGCCCTGCCGGGGTGTACCCGCAACTTTACCGATAATCAAGCCATGACATTTTTGGCCATCGACGTTGGCAACACCCGCCTGAAATGGGCGTTACACAGCGCACCCCGACGCGACGCGACCGTGCTGGCTCAGGGCGTTGAATTTCTGGAAAACATCGAAAAGCTCGCCGAAGGCAGCTGGGCCAAGCTGCCCCACCCGACCCAAATGCTGGGTTGCGCGGTGGCCGGTGACGTAGTACGCCGCCGTGTGGAAGATCAGATGGAGCCGTGGGACGTGTCTGCCCAATGGGTGGTCGCCAGCAGCACCGAAGACGGCCTGACCAACGGCTACGACCACCCTGCCCGCCTGGGTGCCGACCGCTGGGTGGCCATGGTCGGTGCCAGGCACCGCGTGTTGGCGCAAGGCCCCGCCTGCCCGGTGGTAGTGGTCATGGTGGGCACGGCTGTGACCGTGGACGCCATCGACACTCACGGACGATTTCTGGGCGGGCTGATTTTGCCCGGCCATGGCATCATGCTGCGCGCGCTTGAATCGGGAACCGCCGGGCTGCACGTGCCCACCGGCAACGTGGTGGAGTTTCCCACCAACACCAGCGATGCACTCACCAGCGGCGGCACCTACGCCATTGCCGGAGCCATTGAGCGCATGGTGCAGCACCTGCGCCAGCGCTGTGGCACCGAGCCACGCTGCATCATGACCGGTGGCGCGGGCTGGAAGATGGCTCCCACCATGTCAGTGCCGTTCGAACTGCTGGACAACCTGCTGTTTGACGGCCTGCTGGAAATGGCCGCACGGCGCTTTGGCTGAACGGCAAACTTGCCAAAGCACCATGCCCAGCCCAACGATCTTCCCAACGGCAACCCAGGTTGTGGGTGCCTGCCCGCACGACTGCCCAGACACCTGTTCATTGATCACCACGGTGCACGACGGCGTAGCCATCAAGGTGCAGGGCAACCCGGCGCACCCGCACACAGGCGGCGTGCTGTGCACCAAGGTGTCGCGCTACCCCGAGCGCACCTACCACCCCAACCGCGTATTGCAGCCGCTCAAGCGCAGCGGCCCCAAGGGATCGGGGCAGTTTGAGCCCGTCAGTTGGGACGCGGCGCTGAACGACATCACCAACCGGTTGAAAAAGATCGCTGCACAAGACCCGCAAGCCATCCTGCCCTATAGCTACGCTGGCACCATGGGCCTGGTGCAAGGCGAAAGCATGGCTGCACGGTTTTTCAACAAACTGGGCGCGTCACAGCTGGAGCGCACCATTTGCGCTGCCGCCGGGGGCGAAGGACTGGTGCAGACCTTGGGTGCCAAGGTAGGCATGCGGCTGGAATTCTTTGCCGAAGCCAACCTGATTTTGATCTGGGGCAGCAATTCAGTCACCAGCAACCTGCACTTCTGGCGCTATGCGCAAGAGGCCAAGCGCTTGGGTGCCAAGTTGATCTGCATCGACCCCCGGCGTACCGAAACCGCTGAAAAATGCCACGAGCATATTGCCCTGCAACCCGGAACCGACGGGGCCTTGGCGCTATCGATCATGCAGCAATTGATCACCCACGACTGGCTCGACCACGATTACCTGGCACGTTACACGCTAGGGTGGGCCCTGATGCGAGAGCGTGCCTTGCAGTGGCCACCAGAACGCGCAGCAGCAGTATGTGGCATAGCGCCAGAGCAGATCGAGTCCGTGGCGCGAGACTACGGCGCTGCAGTGCACCGTGGTGCACGCGTGGCCATCCGCCTGAACTACGGCATGCAGCGGGTGCACGGCGGCGCCAACGCGGTGCGGTTGATTTCCAGCTTGCCCGCGCTGGTGGGCGCGTGGCGCCAGCGCAGTGGTGGTTTGCTGCTGTCAAGCTCGGGCAGCTTCCCGGTACAAAAAACAGTCTTGCAGCGGCCAGACCTGCTGGCCAGGCGCACGCCGCGCCACGTCAACATGGTGACCATCGGCGACGTCTTGCTTCGCCCGGCCAGCGCGGCCTTTGGCCCGTCCATTGCGGCGCTGGTGGTGTACAACAGCAACCCGGTGGCCGTGGCCCCCGACTCCACCCGTGTGGTGCAAGGCTTTGCGCGTGAGGACTTGTTCACCGTGGTGCTGGAGCATTTTCAGACCGACACCGCCGATTACGCCGATTACATCCTGCCCGCCACCACACAGCTGGAGCATTGGGACGTGCACAGCACCTACGGCCACACCGACGTGCTGCTCAACCGCCCGGCCATCGCGCCGCTGGGTCAAGCCTGGCCCAACACGCAGATTTTTCGGGCGATGGCGCAGCGCATGGGCTACACCGACCCCTGCTTTGCGGATACCGACCAGGATCTGTGCCGTCAGGCGTTTGGTGCGCAGGTGGACTTTGACGTGCTGCTGGTGCAGGGTTTTGTCACGCTGGACACCCCGCAAGCCCCGTTTGCAAAAGGGGGCTTTCCTACGCCGTCGGGCAAGTGCGAATTTTTCAGCCAGCGTCTGGCCGACCAGGGGCTGGACGGCCTGCCAGACTACGTCCCCAACCACGAACCTGCGGGCAGTTCCACACGCTACCCGCTGGCCATGATTTCACCGCCGGCACGCAACTTTTTGAATTCAACTTTTGTCAACGTGGACAGCCTGCGCGCCAGCGAGGCCGAACCAGTGCTTGAAATGCACCCGGCAGACGCTGCGGCCAGGCAAATCATTGACGGCAGCATGGTGCGCGTCTTTAACGACCGCGGCAGCACGCGGGCCCGGCTGCGCATCAATGGCCGCGCACGAACGGGCGTGGTCCATGGCCTGGGCGTGTGGTGGCGCAAGCTGGGGCCAGACGGCACCAACGTGAACCAGCTCACCAGCCAGGCGTTGACCGACCTGGGCAGTGGGCCGACGTTTTACGATTGCCTGGTGCAGGTGCTGGCCTGACCCGATCGCTGCTTGCAGCGCAACGGCCTCCACAGCGCTTGCGGCCGCAGGTTTTTTTACGCGCCATCTCTTGAAATTTCAGTGGCTTGTCCTGACATCCTGCAACGAGGGTCGACACCACCCACGGTTGCAGGCCCGTCACCTGTCCCACCGTTTTTCACAGGAGGTTACGATGAATGCTCTGATGACACGCGGCAGTCTGTTTGACGATTTGTTCCGCGATATTGCCCCTGGTTTCTACGTTCGCCCGCTGCACGGTGACGGCCTGCCTGCGCCGTCACAAATCAGGATCGACGTCAAAGAAAATCCGGACGCTTTTACCGTGCAAGCGGAAATTCCGGGCGTACCCAAAGAAGCTATCCATGTGGCCGTTGACGGTGACATGGTGACTCTGCGCGCCGAGATCAAGCAGCAAGACAGTACCAACGAAGGCGAACGTGTGTTGCGCAGCGAACGTTACTACGGCGAGGTGTCGCGCAGCTTGCGCCTGGCGAACGACATTGACCAAAGCAAGGCCAAAGCCAGATACGACAACGGCGTGTTGACGCTGACGCTGCCCAAAAAGACCGAGCTTGACAGCGCACAGCGCCTGACGATCGAATAAACCTGGATTCCTCAGTTGGCCGCTCGTTTTTTACCTCCAAGCCCGTATGAAGATTGACTTTTTCAACGTCGATGATGCTCACCTTTGGGGTGACAGCGCTACGCACCCGATTGAGCCATCGGCAACGCGCCTGGGGGCGTTGCTCTTTTCCTTGCAGGCAGCAAGCCTGCGTCGTCGTCGCGCCTACCCGGACGCGCCGCCAGCAGCCCACTCGGGCGTGTCCAACTGAGGAATCCAGGTTGAATTGGCAGGCTCACACCACCAGTGGCGGCTCCTGCATGGCCTCAATCTGCTCTTGTAGCATCAGCACCTGCCCGTGCCAGTAGTCGCTACTGCCAAACCACGGAAAGTTGATGGCAAAAATCGGATCGTTCCAACGCTGCGCCAACCAGGCGCTGTAGTGGATCAGGCGCAGCGTGCGCAACGGTTCGATCAACGCCAGTTCACGTCGGTCAAATGCGCGCAACTGTTCGTAGCCGTCGATCAGGCAAGCCAGTTGACGGCTACGCTGCGCCCGGTCGCCACTGTGCAGCATCCACAGGTCTTGCACCGCTGGCCCCATGCGGCAGTCGTCGAGATCAACAAAATGCGGCCCCGGTAGCGCACTGGCGGGGGCCTCCAGCGGCGTCCACAAGATGTTGCCGGGGTGGCAGTCGCCGTGCAGACGCAGCCGTTCAACGGGCATCAGACCAAACTCACCCGCGTCGGAATGTCTGATGCTTTTTTGGCCGTTACCCCATATGGATGCAGTGCTATCAGCTATCAAATCAAGTGCGTCCTGGGTGACCTTTGTCCATGCGGATTGCACCTCCAGCGGCACTTGATCGTGGCTCAATAGCCATTCGCGCGGCGTTTGACCAAAGCTGGCCAGGTCAAGCGTCGGGCGCTGGGTAAATGCGGCACTGGCACCCACGTTGTGCAGCCGCGCCAAAAAGCGCCCGATCCACCCCAGCACGTCTTCGTCGTCAAGCTCGGGCGCGCGCCCACCCCGGCTCGGGCTGACGCTGAAGGCAAATCCGGCAAAGTGGTTGAGCGTGCTGCCTTGCAGCTCCAGCGGCCCTACCAGCGGCACCTCGGCGGCCATCAAATCGGCGGCAAACGCGTGTTCTTCCAGAATCTGCGCGTCGCTCCAGCGCCCGGGCCGGTAAAACTTGGCGACCACGACGCTGGCGTCTTCCAGGTGCAATTGATAAACCCGGTTCTCGTACGAACTCAGTGCCAGTTGGCGGCCGTCGCCCCACAGCCCGACACTGGCCAGCGCGTCCTGCACCACGTCGGGCGTCAAGTCCTGGTAGGGCTGATCGGCCCGATTTGCGTGTTCAGACATGGCAGCCTTCAGCCCAGGGTCTGGGCCAAATCGCGTCACGTGCGAGCAGCACTTGGCCGGGTGAGACAGCCGAAAATTGTGCGCTTGAAGTCAGCATAAGTTGATTCTGGTTTGATCTGGTCACGGGATTCTGCCCTTTCTTCGATCCCAAGGCGAACCCCGGCAAAGCCAGCAACGCCTGAGGATCGGTCTCTAAATAAACCGGGCTGTTTCAGCTATCGTGCGCCCATCACAACAGCACCACACCCGTGCGGCTGCACTTGAAGGAATGGCATGTTCGACTACATCATCATTGGCGCTGGCTCGGCCGGTTGTGTACTGGCTGCACGGCTGACCGAAGACCCCGGCGTCAGCGTCGCCCTGCTGGAGGCCGGCCCGGCAGACAAAAGCGTACTGATCCAATGCCCCGCCGGGCTGGCGGTGATGGCCAATCTGGGGTTGTACGGCTGGAAAATCGATACCGTGCCACAGCCCGGCCTGAACGGTCGCAGCGGCTACCAACCACGCGGGAAGGTTCTGGGCGGCTCAAGCTCGCTCAACGCCATGATCTACATCCGCGGCCAACGCCAGGACTACGACCTTTGGGCCGCGCAGGGCAACCCGGGTTGGGGCTGGGACGACGTGCTGCCGTATTTCAAAAAATCCGAGCACAACGAGCGCGGCGCAGACGACCTGCACGGCAGCGGCGGGCCGCTGAACGTGATGGACTTGCGCAGCCCCAACCGTTTTGCTGCCTTGTTTGTAGAAGCGGGCAAGCAAGCGGGTTATCCGCTCAACCCGGACTTCAACGGCCCCACCCAGGAAGGCGTCGGGCCCTACCAGGTCACGCACAAAAACGGTGAGCGCTGCAGTACCGCCAAAGGCTATTTGACGCCCGCCTTGGTGCGACCCAATTTGCAGGTGTTTACCAACGCGCACACGACACGTATCCTGCTTGAGAAAAAGCGCGCCGTGGGCGTGGAGTTCGTGCATGACGGCCACTTGAAGCAGCTCAAGTGCCGGGGGGAGGTCCTGCTTAGCGCCGGGGCCTTTCAGTCACCGCAACTGCTGATGCTCTCCGGCATTGGTGACCACCAGCACCTGGTGGCCAACGGCATTGCCACGCAACATCACCTGCCTGGCGTGGGCCAACATTTGCACGACCATCCGGACGTGGTGCAAGTGGTACACGCGCCACAACTCACCGATCTATTCGGGCTGTCACTCACCGGTGCCATCAACACGATCAAAGGCATGCTGGAATGGCGTAATCAGCGCAGCGGCATGCTGACCACCAATTTTGCCGAAGCCGGTGGCTTTATCAAAAGCGAACCCGATATAGCCACACCTGATCTGCAGTTGCACTTTGTCATTGGCCAACTGGTCAACCATGGGCGCACGCTGACCTGGGGGCACGGTTATTCGTGCCATATGTGCCTGCTGCGCCCATTGAGCCGGGGTAGCGTCACGCTGGCGGGCAAAGACCCCATGGCCAACCCTCTGGTGGATCCCCATTTTTTTGACGTGCGTGACGACATGGATCGCATGATCCGTGGCTTCAAGATGGCGCGCAGCGTCCTGGCGCAACCGGCGCTGGCGCAATTTGGCGGGCGCGAACTGGCCGCCACCGCAGGCGCACAAACCGACGAGCAGATCGAGCAGGTGATTCGTAACTACGCCGATACCATTTACCACCCGGTGGGAAGTTGCCGCATGGGCCCAGGCGAGCTGGACGTGGTCGATGCCCAGTTGCGCGTGCACGGCTTGCAAGGCCTGCGCGTGGTTGACGCGTCGATCATGCCGCAGGTGGTCAGCGGCAACACCAATGGGCCGGTGGTGATGATTGCAGAAAAAGCCGCCGACCTGATCAAAGCCGCCCGCAAGCAAGGCGACTTGTCATCTGTTCATCAGGCGTAGCGCGCGGCCATCACATCCAGGTGAATCGGCTTGATCTGGCTCGCGTGCCCGGCGCAGCCAAAGGCTTCAAAACGCAACTTGCAAATGCCGGCAGCGGCCTTGCGGGCGGCAATGAGTGATTTGCGCGGGTCAAATTCGCTCGGGTTCTTGGCAAAACTTTCGCGCATGGCACCGGTCATGGCCAGGCGGATGTCGGTGTCGATGTTGACCTTGCGCACGCCACAGGCAATGCCACGCACGATCTCTTCCACCGGTACCCCGTAGGTTTCCTTCAGGTCACCGCCGTATTGGCGAATGATGGCAAGCCACTCTTGCGGCACGGAGCTGGAGCCGTGCATCACCAAATGGGTATCGGGAATTTGCGCATGAATTTGCGCAATGCGGTCAATGGCCAAAATGTCGCCGGTGGGCTGGCGGGTGAACTTGTAGGCTCCGTGGCTGGTGCCAATGGCTATGGCCAGCGCATCGACACCGGTTTTGGCCACAAAGTCTTTGGCCTGCACCGGGTCGGTCAACATCTGGTCGTGACTGAGCTTGCCCTCAGCGCCCACGCCGTCTTCTTCACCGGCTTGCCCGGTTTCCAGGCTGCCCAGGCAACCGAGTTCGCCTTCCACCGACACGCCCACGGCGTGCGCCATCTCGCACACACGCCGGGTGGTGTTGACGTTGTACTCGTAGCTGGCCGGGGTTTTGGCATCTTCACGCAAAGAGCCGTCCATCATGACACTGGTAAAGCCGCTGCGGATACTTTGCTGGCAGACTGCGGGTGTGGCTCCATGGTCCTGGTGCAGCACCACCGGAGTGTCGGGGTAGGTTTCCACCGCAGCCAGCACCATGTGGCGCAGATAGGCCTCACCGGCATATTTGCGCGCGCCCGCGCTGGCCTGCAAAATCACCGGGCTGTCGGTGGCGGCAGCAGCTTCCATGATGGCCTGGATTTGCTCCAGGTTGTTGACATTGAAAGCGGGCACGCCGTAGCTGTGTTCAGCGGCGTGGTCAAGCAGCTGGCGAAGGGATACGAAAGCCATGGTGATGTCTCCTGTAAGTTTTTAGAAAAAATACCTATAGCCCATGTATATCATGGGCAAGAAGCTATAACTTTAATAACTAAATATTAGCCTGCAGCGCGTTTTTGCAAAATCTCAAAGGCGGGCAACGTCTTGCCTTCCAGTACCTCCAGAAAAGCCCCTCCGCCGGTGCTGATGTAGCCCACGTCTTTTTCAATGCCATACTTGGCTATGGCCGCCAGGGTATCGCCGCCACCGGCGATGCTGAACGCGCTGCTCTGCGCAATGGCTTGCGCCATCGCTTTGGTGCCACCTTCAAACGCCGCAAATTCAAACACGCCCACGGGGCCGTTCCAGACAATCGTGCCGGCGGCTTTGAGTTGCTCGGCCAGCTTGGCTGCCGTTTGCGGGCCAATGTCCAGAATCAGGTCGTCGTCAGCCACATCGGTGGCGGCTTTGACAGTTGCCGGGGCATCGGCAGCAAAAGTTTTGGCACACACCACGTCGCAAGGAATGGGCACGGCCGCGCCGCGCGCTTTCATGGCGGCAATCACCGCTGTGGCTTCACCCACCAGCGTGGGTTCGGCCAGGCTCTTGCCAATCTTCAGGCCGGCAGCCAACATGAAAGTGTTGGCAATGCCGCCGCCCACAATCAGCCCGTCCACGTTTTTGGACAGCGCTTGCAAAATGCTCAGCTTGGTACTGACCTTGCTGCCCGCCACAATCGCCAGCAGTGGGCGTTTGGGGTTGGCCAGCGCCTTGTTGATGGCGTCAATTTCTGCGGCCAGCAAGGGGCCAGCGCAGGCAATGGGCGCGTATTGGGCAATGCCATACGTTGTGCCCTCGGCGCGGTGCGCGGTGCCAAAGGCGTCGTGCACAAACACGTCACACAGGGCCGCGAGCTTGCGCGCCAGCGTCTCGTCGTTTTTCTTTTCGCCCTTGTTGACACGGCAGTTTTCCAGTAGCACCAATTGGCCGGGTGCCACGTTGACGCCATCAACCCAGTTGGCCACCACCGGCACGTCACGCCCCAGCAACTCGCCCAGGCGCTTGGCGACCGGGGTCAGGCTGTCCGCGGGTTTGAATTCACCTTCGGTGGGACGCCCCAGATGGCTGGTGACCATCACCGCCGCACCGGCGTCCAGCGCCATCTGGATACACGGCACGCTGGCGCGGATACGCGTGTCTTCTGTGATGTGGCCGTCTTTGTCTTGCGGCACATTCAGATCGGCACGGATAAACACCCGCTTGCCACGGGCGGCACCGCTGGCAATTACATCGGCAAAACGCAGTACTTTCATTGCTACACTCCAATCATGAATAAAACTTGGTTCCAGCCCTTATTTTATAAGCGCTGGTAGCTCCTAATTCAATAACACCGTTCAACGCAGTAACAGCGCCAGGCTGGAAAAGACACGATGTCATGTCAGCGTTTTGGTGAGACGCACGACTAGTTGATGGACGGCACCACCGTATCCGGCAAGACCGCCGCCTGGCGGTACGCGGCGCGGTGAGCCAGCACGCGCACGGCCTCCACCACGCGCTCGGCCGTGATGCCAAAGTGCGCGTACAGCTTGGGTGCCGGGGCCGATTCGCCAAAAGTTGGCATGCCAATCACCATGCCGGTGCGGCCCACATACTTGCGCCAAAAGTCGGGGTGTGCCGCCTCAATGGCCACCGTGGGCAAGCCCAACGGCAACACCATCTCTTGGTAGGCGTCGCTTTGGCGGTCAAACACGTTGGTGCAAGGCATCGACACCACGCGCGTGGCCACACCCAGCGTAGCCAACTCTGCCTGCGCCTTCATGGCGATCTCCAGCTCGCTACCGGTGGCCAAAATGACCGCTTGCGCACCTTGCATATCGGCCAGGATATAGCCGCCTTTGGCGATCTGGTCAGCGTGCGCCATCTTGCTCAAAGGCGGCAGGTTTTGACGGCTCAGGCACAGTGCGCTGGGGCCGCTTCTACGCTGCACCGCGCACGCCCACGCCACTGCCGTCTCCAGGCCGTCGGCCGGACGCCACACGTCCAGCCCCGGAATGATGCGCAGGCTGGGGATGTGTTCCACGCTTTGGTGCGTGGGGCCGTCTTCGCCCAGGCCAATGCTGTCGTGCGTAAAGACGTGGATCACACGCAACTTCATCAGCGCGGCCATGCGGATGGCGTTGCGGCTGTAGTCGCTGAACGTCAGGAACGTGCCGCCGTAAGGCAGGTAGCCGCCATGCAACGCAATGCCGTTCATGATGGCGGCCATGCCAAATTCACGCACGCCGTAGCTCAAGTGGTTGCCCCACACATCGCGCTTGGCGCGCACGCAGCCTTTAAAGTTGGTCAAGTTGCTGCCGGTCAGGTCGGCGCTGCCGCCAAAGAATTCGGGCAGCAGCGGCGCGATGGCGTCCAGCGCGTTCTGGCTCGACTTGCGCGTGGCAAAGGCGGTAGGGTTGTTGGCAATCGCTTCCAGCAGCGCCGGCAGTTGTTCTGCAAAAGACGCTGACAAGTCACCAGCCATGCGACGCTGAAACTGCGCCGCTTGCACCGGATGCGCGCCGCGGTAGGCGTCAAAAAGTTCGTTCCAGGCCTGTTCAGCGGCCACGCCGCGCGGCACCGCGTTCCAGGCGGCGGCAATGTCGGCCGGAATGTCAAACGGGGCCGACGTCCAGCCCAGCGCCGCGCGCGTGGCTGCTACTTCTGCCGCGCCCAGCGCCGCACCGTGCACATCGTGCGTGCCCGCCTTGTTGGGCGACCCCCTGCCGATCACCGTCTTGCAGCAAATCAGCGTGGGCTTGCCGTCGGCCAGCACCGCCTGCGCCTTGGCCGCCTGGATCGCCGCATCGACAGCGGCCGGGTCGTGGCCGTCCACGGCGGGGATCACGTTCCAGCCATAGGCCGCAAAACGCTTGGGCGTGTCGTCGGTAAACCAGCCTTGCACATGGCCGTCGATGCTGATGCCGTTGTCGTCATAAAACGCCACCAGCTTGGACAGGCGCAGCGTGCCCGCCAGCGAACACACCTCGTGGCTGATACCTTCCATCAGACAGCCGTCGCCCAGGAAAGCGTAGGTAAAGTGGTCAACGATGTTCAGCCCGGGTTGATTGAACTCTGCGGCCAGCAGCTTTTCAGCCAGTGCCATGCCCACCGCGTTGCTGATGCCCTGCCCCAGCGGACCGGTAGTGGTTTCCACGCCGGGCGTCACGCCCACTTCCGGGTGGCCGGCCGTTTTGCTGTGCAACTGGCGAAAGGCTTGCAGCTCGCTCATCGGCAGGTCGTACCCGGTCAGGTGCAACAGCGCGTACAGCAGCATCGAGCCGTGGCCGTTGGACAGCACAAAACGGTCGCGGTTGATCCAGTGCGGATTGGCCGGGTTGTGGCTCAGGTGCCGGTTCCACAGCACCTCGGCAATGTCGGCCATGCCCATGGGCGCGCCGGGGTGGCCGCTCTTGGCCTTTTCAACCGCGTCCACCGCCAACATGCGGATCGCGTTGGCCATCTGTTTGGCCAATTCAGGGGAGGGAGTAGTCATGAAATGTCTCCATAGGTGTTTAGCTGGATGAATGAGGACAAGCCAGAACGCCGCGGAACTGGCTTTGCCAGGCCGCCAGCGTTGCCCCCCAGTGGGGGGTGGCGGCGCAGCCGCCTCAGGGGGCGTCAACCATCACTTGGCGTTCTTTTTTCTTTCGATCATGCGCCAGATGAAGGGGGTAAAGATCAGTTGCATGGCCAGTTCCATCTTGCCACCGGGCACGACGATGGTGTTGGCGCGGCTCATCCACGAACCGTTGATCATGTTCAGCAGGTACTGAAAGTCGATGCCCTTGGGTTTGGCAAAACGGATCACCACCATGCTCTCGTCTGCGCTGGGAATGTCGCGCGCGATGAACGGGTTGCTGGTGTCGACCATCGGCACGCGCTGAAAGTTGACGTGCGTGTGCTGGAACTGCGGGCAGATGTAGTTCACGTAGTCGGGCATGCGCCGCAAAATGGTGTCGGTGACGGCCTCGGTGCTGTAGCCGCGCTGCTTTTTGTCGCGGTAGAGCTTTTGAATCCACTCCAGGTTGATCACCGGCACCACACCAATCAGCAAATCGGGGTATTGCGCCACGTTCACGTCGGGGGTAACCACCGCGCCGTGCAGGCCTTCGTAGTACAGCAAGTCGGTACCAGCGGACACGTCTTCCCACGGCGTGAAGGTGCCGGGTTCCTGCTTGTAGGGAGCGGCTTCTTCGGCGTCGTGCAAGTACTTGCGGCGCTTGCCGATACCAGTCGCGGCGTAGTCGCGGAACAGCGCTTCCAGCTCTTGCAGCCGGTTGTTTTCCGGGCCAAAGTGGCTGAAATTCTTGTTGCCGGCGGCTTCGGCCTCTGCCGCTTTTTGCTTCATCTCCTTGCGGTCGTAGCGGTGAAAACTGTCGCCTTCAATCACGACCGCGCTGACTTTTTCCCGTCGAAAAATGTTTTCAAACGTGCGCGTGACCGACGTGGTTCCGGCGCCGCTGGAGCCGGTGATGGCAATGATGGGGTGGCGTGCTGACATGGTGTCTCCTGCAAGTTAATGATCTTTTTGGCCTCTAGCCCTTGATTTATAAGTGCTGATAGCTATAAATTTAATCTCTGAACAAGCCACGCTCGGCAAACAGCGGGTTGTCAAATTGGGCCGGTGCGGGCTCGGCGTGGTAGCGCTCGATGCGTTCCACCTCGTTTTTGCTGCCAAACACAAAGCCAATGCGCTGGTGCAGGCTGGTGGGCTGCACGCCCAGCATGGACACCTCGCCCGTGCTGGCGCGGCCGCCGGCCTGTTCGATGATCATGCCCACCGGGTTGGCTTCGTACAGCAGGCGCAGGCGACCGGGTTTGGACGGGTCTTTGCTGTCGCGCGGGTACATAAACACACCGCCGCGCATCAAAATGCGATGCGCTTCGGCCACCATGCTGGCGATCCAGCGCATGTTGAAGTCTTTGCCGCGCACACCCGTCTTGCCCGCCAGGCATTCGTCCACATAGCGCTTGACCGGTGGCTCCCAAAAGCGCGCGTTGGACGCGTTGATGGCAAATTCTTGCGTATCCGCCGGAATGTTCAGCTTGGGGTGCGTCAGCATGAACTCGCCCAGGTTGGGGTCCAGCGTAAAGCCGTTCACGCCGTCGCCCACCGTCAGCACCAGTTGCGTGGTGGGGCCGTACAGCGCGTAGCCGGCAGCCACCTGCCTGGTGCCGGGCTGAAAAAAGTCAGCATCGACCACGTCGCGGCCGCTATCGATCACGTCTTGCGGCGCGCGCAAGATACTGAAGATACTGCCCACCGACACGTTCACGTCGATGTTGCTGGAGCCGTCCAGCGGGTCGAACACAATCAGGTATTTGCCACGCGGAAACTGTTTGGGAATCTGGTACGGTGTCTCCATCTCTTCAGACGCCATGCCAGCCAAATTGCCCGCCCATTCAGTGCGCTGCATGAAGACTTCATTGGAGAGCACGTCAAGTTTTTTTTGCGTTTCGCCCTGCACGTTGACCGAGCCCCCGGCATCGGCTGCATAGTTGCCGCCCAGCCCGGCGAGCTCCCCAAACGCCACGGCCTTGGCAATGCCCTTGCACGCCAGCGCCACGTCCAGAATCAGCGCGTTGAAGTCGCCGCTGGCGCCGGGGTGATGGCGGCGTTGCTCAATCAAAAACTGCGTCAGCGTCGAGCGGTTGGAACGTAGGGTCAAGGGCATGGGGGTCTCCTGGTAATATTGATTTGATAGCTGCTAGCCCTTTAATAGATTGGGCTGGAGGCCAATTTTTCTTATAAACGCGCAGCCGCTTTGCGCAACGCCTGCATCACGCCCCTGTAGCCGCCGTCGGCGTCGGGCGCACCAAACACGGCGCTGCCGGCCACGCAGGTGTCGGCACCTGCGGCCACAATCTCTGCGATGTTGTCCACCTTGACGCCGCCGTCCACCTCAAGCCAGATCGCCTGGCCACCGGCGGCAACATGGGCGTCGATGCGCGCGCGCACCTGGCGCAGCTTGGGCAAGGTGGAGGCAATAAACTTTTGGCCGCCAAAACCGGGGTTGACGCTCATCAGCAAAATCATGTCGAGCTTATCCATCACATGGTCAATCCAGTCGATGGGCGTGGCCGGGTTCAGCACCAGGCCGGCCTTGCAGCCCAGGTCGCGGATCATGGCCAAGCTGCGATCCACGTGGCGCGACGCCTCGGGGTGAAAGGTGATCAGGTTGGCACCGGCTTTGGCAAACAGCGGAATGATGGCGTCCACCGGCTCCACCATCAGGTGCACGTCGATGCCGATCTTGACGTGCGGGCGGATCGCCTCGCACACCAGCGGGCCGATGGTGAGGTTGGGCACGTAATGGTTGTCCATCACGTCAAAGTGCACCAGGTCAGCACCGGCGGCCTCGATGGCGCGCACCTCTTCGCCCAGACGGGCAAAGTTGGCCGACAAAATGCTGGGGGCGATACGCAAGACGGGCTTTTTCATGATGTGGCTTTCTGCAAAAGTGAGGATGGGCGTAGCGTAATGCAGTTCATCGTGCTACCGCGCCGTGCCATTGGCGCAAGGCCGCCAACTTGGTGTGGCTCAAGTCGGGTAGCACCTTCAGTGCGCCAGTAAAGTCGTGATGCACGGTAAACGGGTTAGGCGTGATGATGGTGGCCAGCCCAGCTGCTGTAGCCGAGCGCAGCCCGTTGCCGGAATCTTCAAACGCCAGGCAGGCCGCAGACGGCAGTCGCAGGACGTCAAGCATTTGCAGATAAACCTGCGGATGCGGCTTTTTGACAGGCGCGGTAGAAGCGTCACCAATGGCGCTGAAGTTAAGCCGCCAGTCGCTGCCCATGGCGTGACACAGAAGCGCGGCAATGTTCACCGGCGACGTGGTGGTGGCAATGGCCAGTTGCAAGCCCGCGTTGAGCGCCTCGTCCATCAACGCCAGCACACCGGGACGCAGACTGACCGCCCCGCCGTTGACTGCGTTTTCGTAGTGGGCGGTCTTGAGTTCGTGAATGCGCGCAATGCGGTCGGTAAGCGCCTGCGCATCCAGCGGTCTCACGTCCGCGTGCACCTGGTTCCAGTAGTGACGGATGCGTTCTTTGCCACCAGAAATGTCGAGCAGGCCGATGTACATCCCGGTCGTCCACACCCAATCCAGCCCCAACTCGGCAAACGCCTGGTTGAACGCGGCCAGGTGCACGCTTTCGGTGTCGGCCAAAGTGCCATCCACATCGAAAATCAGGGCTTGCAAACTGCCAGCGGTCATGAGAGTCCTTGATCAAAAGCGGCCGTCGGGGTGACGCCATGGATTGACTTTAATCGCCCTGACTCATAAACTCTAATCACGTTTTTTTGCTTAAACATCAGATTGGCCTGATATGTACCAAGGATGAATCCATGCGCCCCTACACCTTCAAGCAAATACAGACCTTTCTGGAAGTGGCACGCCAGCGCTCAGTATCCAAGGCGGCTGAAAAGCTGTTTGTGACGCAGCCCGCCGTGTCCATGCAACTGCGCCAGCTGGAAGACGCATTTGGCCTGGCGCTGGTGGAGCCACAGGGCCGCAACATCCGGCTCACTGTGGCGGGTGAAGCGTTTTTGACCTACGCCACACGCGCCATGGCGCAGTTCAAAGACCTGGAGTCGCTGATGGCCGAACACGTGGGCTTGAAAAAAGGCCGCATTGACCTGGCCGTGGTCAGCACCGCCAAGTACTTCATCCCCATGCTGCTGGTGCGCTTTGGTCAGCTCTATAAGGGTATCGACGTCAACCTGAGCATTGACAACCGCGACTCCGTGCTGGGCCTGCTGGCACGCGGTGAGGCCGACCTGGTGGTGATGGGCCGCACGCCCAGCCACATGGACTGCGAAGCCAGCGCTTTTGCCACCAACCCGCTGGGCATCGTCGCGCACCCCGGACACCCGCTGGCGCGGCGCAAGAAGCTGCCGTTCAAGGAACTGGCCGACTGCCAGTTTGTGGTGCGCGAAGAAGGCTCAGGCACGCGTGCGGCCATGCAGCGCCTGTTTGACCAGCACCATACTCCGCTGCACGTGGCCATGACCATGCCGAGCAACGAAACCATCAAACAAGCGGTGATGGCCGGCATGGGCCTGAGCTTTTTGTCACTGCGCACCGTGCGCCACGAACTGGCCAGCGGGCATCTGGCACTCTTGGACATCGCTGGCCTGCCGCAAATGAACAACTGGTTTGTGACGCATCTGCGCGGCAAAAAGCTCTCTCCCGCTGCACAGGCGTTCAAGGCGTTTCTGGTAGAACAGGCCGGGCCGTTGATGGACAGCGAGAGTTAAGGACACTTTGCATCACTCTGGCAAGAGTGTCCTTCATTGAATCGCACCCGGTTACACCTGCTCCAGCGCCAGCAGTTCGGCCACGGTCTGCTTGCGCCGGATCAGCCGGGGCTGGCCGTGTTCGATCAACACCTCGGCAATCAGTGGCCGGGTGTTGTAGTTGGATGACATCGATGCGCCATAGGCTCCGGTGTCATGCAGCACCAGCAGATCGCCCACCTGCGCTGCAGGCAGGGGACGCTGCTGCACCACGCCGCCCTCGCCTTGCGTGAACACGTCGCCCGACTCGCACAACGGCCCACCAACGACGCTGTCTTGCAGCGCCCCCGTGACAGGTGTGCCGTCGCCATGCAAAAGTGTCATGCCGTGAAAGCTGCCATACATGCTGGGGCGCATCAGGTCGCTGAAGCCGGCATCAACCATGACAAACCGATTGGCACCCATCCGCTTGGTGGCACGCACCTCGGTCACGAGCACGCCACTTTCGGCCACCAGGTAGCGGCCGGGTTCGATTTCGAGCGTCACGGGGTGGCCCAACAACGCCGCCGCCTGCTGGCGTGCTGCGTCCCACAGACTGAAGTAATGCGCGGTGTCCACCTGCGGCTGGCCGGGCTGGTACGGAATCGACAACCCACCGCCGGCCGAGATGGCATGCACATCCAGCCCCTGCGTCTGCACGTTTTTTACCAGCTCCACCATGGCACCGCACACCTCTTGCAGGTGCGCGTAATCCACACCCGAGCCAATGTGCATGTGCAGCCCAACCAGCGTCAGATGATTGGCTTGGATGCGCGCGCAGGCGTGCCGCAAGTCAGCATGCCAGATGCCGTGTTTACTGTGTTCACCCCCGGTGTTGGTCTTGTTGCTATGGCCGTGGCCAAACCCGGGGTTGATGCGCAGCCACACCGGGTGTCCGGGCCGAAGTGTGCCCAACTGGTCGAGCATGTCGATCGAGCCGCAGTTGGCCGCAATACCGAGCTCAGCCACCCGGGCCAGCGTGGCACGGTCGAACAAATCGGCGGTAAAGACAATTTCGGCGCGACCCGCGTGCACCCCAGGCTGAAAGCCCGCTGCCAGCGCGCGCTCAATCTCGCCCAGAGACACCGCGTCCACCTGTACGCCGTGGTGGCGCATCAGGCGCAGGATGTGCGTATTGGAGTTGGCCTTCTGGGCAAATCGGATCACGTCAAACGCACGCAAATGGGCAATCTGGCGCGCCATGGTGGCAGCGTCATACACCCACAACGGTGTGCCGTGGGCTTGGACCAAGGCGGCCAGGGTGGTCGGGGCAAATGGATTCATGGTGCCCAGCGAGTTTAGCGGCCCCGATGTGCACCTTGGTGTCAGCGGGCCAGCGGGTGGCGTGCGCTGACCTTGGCGTGGTCAGTCGCGGCCAAATTTGGTGTCGAACTGGATACCTATTTTTTGCAGCAAGGGCGTGGGCAACAGGCCGCCAGCACAGACAATGACCGCGTCGTTGCGATACGCTTTGCGCTCGCCGTCGCACTCGATATCCACGGCGACTTCAGCGATGCTCTTGACGCTTGAATTGAGCATCACTGTCAACCGTCCCGCTTTTTGCTGCTGCTCCAGCAACATGCGGTTTTTTTGCTTGACGCGTGAAAACGCATTACCGCGGTACGACAGGATCACCGCAGTACCGGGTTGCTCACAGACGGCAATGGCAGCTTCCAGCGCACTGTCGCCACCACCCACCACCAGCACAGACTGCCCGGCGAACTGTGCCGCATCCATCAGCCGGTACATCACCTTGGGCAAGTCCTCCCCCGGCACATCGAGCTTGCGTGGCGTACCACGCCGCCCCATGGTCAGCAACACGTGGCGCGTGGTGTAGCGCCCGTGGGGCGTGCAGACTACAAAGTGCTCACCATCCCTCTCAATGGCTTGCATGCGCTCACGAAAAGCGATCTGCAGGCCGGTCTTGTGCACCACGTCCTGCCAGAACGCCAGCAGTTTTTCTTTTTGTACCTCGTTGAACTTGACTTTGCCAACAATGGCCAGTTCTACCGGCGCGGTCATGGCGATTTTTTGCCGCGGGTAATGGTAAACCGCTCCACCCAGCGAGTCTTCTTGCTCCAGCACCTTGTAACGAAGTTTGTGCTCGATGGCCGACAGGCCCGCTGAAATGCCGGCCGGGCCACACCCTACGATCACCACGTCAAAGTCAGCTCCGCTGCCCGCCCTCTCGCGAATCGAATCCATCGCCTGACGCCCCTGCTCGGCCGCTTTGCGAATCAGCCCCATGCCACCCAGTTCACCAGCGATAAAAATACCCTTCACGTTGGTTTCGAACTCAGGACTGATGTTGGGGATATCAATGCCACGCTTTTCGGTACCGAACACCAGCTTGATGGCTTCTACCGGGCAAGCGGCCAGACAGGCTCCGTGGCCGATGCAATGCGCAGCGTTAATGAGCACCATCTTGCCATCAACCACACCCAACGCTTTCTCCGGGCAGGCCTTGGCGCAGGCACCCGAGCCCATGCAGCGCGTCGGCTCCACCACCGGGTGCAGCGAAGGGGGCTCGTTCAAGCCCATCTGGATGGCTTCGCGCAATACTGCAACATGCCGATGTTGCAAGCGACTTTGACGCTTGAGATAGAGCACCATCACCAGAGCGATGATGGCCAGATACAGGTACGAGTAGTTCACGCTTGAATGATGACGTTGATCAAAATGCCCAGCGCCCTGAGGTGATCGCTTGCGAAGCCGGTCAACGCATCACCTTCATCGCGCCAGCCACATCACGAACCTCAAGGGTGCTGATCAAAACTCGTAACGCACGCCAAGGTAATAAGCAACACCATTTCTGGACGTCTCGGTGGTCGTCGTGACACCACCCACAGTTTTCGGAACCGAGGTGTTTTTACTGTTCTCATAAGTCAACTCGGTCTCGAGCGAAATTTGGTTGCGCACCCGGTAGATGCCCCGCACACCCGCGCTCCAGGTGTCGGTGTCGCCGGACAGCGAACTGCTCATCGTGTAGTACTTCAGTGAGGGTTCAACTTGCCATTTGTCACCCAGGCTGGTCAGATTGTTGTACGACAACAGCACATTGTGATCGGTCGGGTTGCCTCCAAAAGTGAGGTTAAACACATGCGTGTCGCGCACCGAATAAAGATTGGTACCAATCATCTGAACACTCATGCCCCACTGATTACCAGTTGCCGGCTGTCCTGGGATGGTTTGACCATCGTAGAAAAAATCAGGAATCGCATCGACACTTGACAGGCTGAAATTGGCACCGGTTTGCCATTTGGGCGTCAGGGTGGTGGTTCCGCCCACCTGGAACAAGTTTTGATAGGGGGTTGTCCCCGTCACGCGATCACGCAAGTTCTCCAAGGACACCGTCCCAACCAATAAATCCTGAATACGCTTGACCTGCGCCCCATTGGTCGTTCCATAAAAGAGCGTGTTACCAAGCGCCAAAATCGGCGACGTGCGACGGTCAAACATGGCGTTGACCGTGGTGGCGTCGGTCACTTGCCAGGTTGACTGGAAAGCAAGCACATTGACCTTTTTCATCATCTGGTCGTAGTCGAATTGCCATGACGCCGTCACGCCGCCCTTGAAATAACGCAGGTCCGCGCCAACTCCGCGGCGATCGATTTCTCCATCAATCGTTTGTTCAATAAAGAACGCGCTGCCGCTCAGTTCTTTGGTCAGTGCTTCAGCGTCAACCGACAACCCGTAAAACGAACGCTTGGCATCGAGCAAATCATCCGTAGGTGTACCCGCGACGGCATTCACCTTCCATTTAGGCTTGACGTAATAACCCGCCTGTACCCCGTCAAAGCGGTACATGACCCCGCCACCGTTCGGTGACTGGCGACCCACCCGCACATTGCCGCCCAATGTGAGTGACTTGTAGTCAAAATAAAGTGCGCTCACACGCTCTTTGCTGGTGTTCTTGACGTCATCACGGGTGCTGGCGTCCCGAAACACAAAACGCATGTCTTTTTCTGTGTCGCGCAGACGCCAATTCAAATCGTAATTAATTTGCAGCTGCTTCTGGTCACTGAGCGTTGCCGTGGGAGATTCTTGTGGTGTGGGCAACCCATTGCTGGCAAAAGCATTACTTTGGGTCTGGTCCGTAGAGCGACCACCGTAATAAAACATCGACACCGAGCCACTGGCGATCCCCTTGGCCGTCTCAACCGGCTTGGTGTCAATGGGTGCAGCGGCAGCCGGTGCAGGCAAGGAGGCCAACAACTCTTTGACACGGTCGCTGTCTGCGCCTTGCGGGTAGAGTTTCAAAAACAGCCCGAATTCATTGGCGGCACGCGCTTTGTCACCGGCATTGAGCCGCGCCAACCCAGCCAGTTCCTGCGCCCTGCGCGAAGAATTGTTGGGGGGCAGGTTCAGCAGTTGATTCAGTACCTCGGTTGACGCATCGTATTGACCCGCGTCGAAAGCGGCTTGCGCTTTGGCCAACAAAGCCGTCGCTGATGCCTCCACTTCGGTGGACGCGGGTGCACTGGGCACCCCGGCTACGACGAGTGCAGGCGCTGGCGTCGGCGCGGCAACCGTTGGCACGATCTTGGTGGACTTGACCGCAATCGTGGCCAACTGCGGCCCCAGTCCGGCCAGCACAATCTCAATGCTCTTGTTGTCTTTGCGACCGAACCGCACCTTGAACCGCGTTGGCTTGTCAAAACGGACCACCAATTTACGCAACACATCATTCGCATCGGTAGCGCTGACTGACTCGTCACGGACAATGATGGAAGGAATGGAGCCTTCGCCATACAAGCGCTTTTCACTGGCGGTCAGAGTGAGCAATTCACGCGTCGGCAATACCCTGTAGAACGACTGTACCAAGTCAGAGGTGCGCGCCGAAATCGATTTGGTGTATTGCACCGGTGTCACAAACTCGATCACTGCAACGGCATCGGCACCCTCTTGTCGCCACTCCATCTCATCCAATACCTGCGCCTGGACGGCACTTGCAAAAAGCGAGCAGAGACAGACTGGCACCGGCATCAAGGGAAATTTTTTAGTGATGTTCATGATTCACTCCAGAGAGGTTGAGGTTGTGGATAAAAAGTTGAATTACCAAGAGGGACACCAAGCACAGATCGTCAACGCTAGTCCCATTCCTTGTAGGCACTGCCCTTCGAGCCCAGCGGTTTGTGGCAGCCTGACATGGAACAGTCGGTCGGAACAGCACCATTTTTGGCCTTATGACCCAACGATTTTTTCTCCATATCACCCAAATAGGCCGACCCGGAGACGTGGCACGACTTGCACCAGCCAGAACCGTTGCCCATACTGTTGTTATGGTTCATCCTGACACGAGACCAAGTCGTCGTGCTGGTGTGACAACTCAGGCAATACAGCGCTGCCCCACCCTGCAACTGTGACTCTGGAATATGGTTCGCCGGCTTGCCGGTTGCGGCCTGCCCGTTGTGGCAACTGGCGCAGTTGGTGGCAAGGGTAAACGTGCTGTGATCGGTTTTGGCACCGCTCCAGGTGGTCGTGGATTTGTGGCAACTTTCGCAGCCAGCCGTGGTCTGGATATGGCCG
>Ga0172371_10000735_pt1 | contig 51712 bp, 41 predicted proteins | sample Lak12m_FD_114543 | JGI IMG/M metagenome (GOLD analysis project Ga0172371, IMG submission 114543) | Freshwater microbial communities from Kabuno Bay, South-Kivu, Congo - kab_022012_12m | ecosystem: Environmental > Aquatic > Freshwater > Lake | place: Democratic Republic of the Congo: South-Kivu... | reverse complement strand
CTCTCCGGCCTCGCCTTCCGCAACATCGGACCGGCCATCATGTCCGGCCGGATCAGCGACATCGTCATCCACCCCAAACGGCGGGCGACCTGGTATGTCGCCGTCGGCTCGGGCGGCGTCTGGAAGACTGATAACGCCGGGACGACCTGGACGCCGATTTTCGATGGCCAGCCCTCGTATTCGATCGGCTGCCTGACCCTCGACCCGATCCATCCCGAGACCGTCTGGGTCGGAACGGGGGAAAACGTCAGCGGCCGCCACGTCGGCTACGGCGACGGCGTCTATAAAAGCCTCAACGGCGGAAAAACGTGGGCCAACATGGGCTTGAAGAATTCCGAGCATATCGCCCGGATCCTGGTCGATCCGCGCAATCCGGACGTCGTGTATGTCGCGGCCGAAGGGCCTCTCTGGTCGGCCGGCGGCGAGCGCGGCCTGTACAAATCGATCGATGGCGGCAAGACCTGGGGCCTTTCGCTCGAAATCTCCAAGGACACCGGCGTCGCGTCGGCCGAGATGGATCCCTCCGATCCCGACATCCTCTATGCCGCGGCCTACCAGCGCCGCCGCACCGTCGCCGCCTTCATGGGCGGCGGACCGGAATCGGGCATTTATAAAAGCACGGACGCGGGGAAAACCTGGCGCAAGCTCACGGTCGGCCTCCCGCATGGCGATATGGGGAAAATCGGCCTGGCCGTTTCGCCCATCGATCCCCGGGTGGTTTACGCCACAGTCGAGGCCTCGCCCGAGGAGAAGGGGTTTTACCGCTCGGCCGACCGGGGCGAAAGCTTCGAGAAGCGCAACTCCTTCATCAGCGGCGGGACGGGCCCGCATTACTATCAGGAAATCTTCGCCGACCCCACGGTTTTCGACCGGGTCTACCAGATGGCCCCAGGCCTCATGGTCACCGAAGACGGCGGCCGGACCTTCCGCCGCGTCCCCGAAGACAACAAACACGGCGACAACCACGCCATGGCCTTCATCCCCGGCGATCCCGACTACATCCTCAACGGCAGCGACGGGGGCGTTTACGAGACCCGGGACGGCGCGAAGACGTGGCGCTTCTTCGAAAACCTGCCCGTGACCCAGATCTACAAGGTCGCCCTGGACAACGCCCTGCCCTTCTACAACGTCCACGGCGGCACCCAGGACAACGGCAGCCAGCTCGGCCCCTCCCGCACGGTCAACGGCAACGGGATCACCAACTGCGACTGGCTCATCACCTTCGGAGCCGACGGCTACGCCAGCGCCATCGACCCGACCGATCCGAACGTCGTCTACCTCGAATACCAGGAAGGCAACCTCTTCCGCTATGACAAGAAAAGCCACGAAACGACATACGTCAGCCCGCGGCCCTCGCCCGGAGAACCCCCTCTGCGCTTCAACTGGGATTCGCCGGTCATGGTCAGCCCCCATTCCCATACCCGGATCTATTACGCCTCGCAGTATGTCTGGAGAAGCGAGGACCGGGGCGATTCCTGGACCCGGATTTCCCCGGACCTGACCCGCGGGATCTTCCGCCTCACCCAGCCGATCATGGGCAAAACCTGGAGCGCCGACGCGCTCTGGGACCACGGGGCGATGTCCATGTTCTCGACGATCGCGACCCTCAGCGAATCGCCTCTGGTCGAAGGGCTGATCTACGCCGGCACCGACGACGGCCTGATCCAGGTCACGGAGGACGGCGGAAGATCCTGGCGGAAAATCGACCGCCTGCCCGGAGTTCCGGACTCCTTCTTCGTCAACGAGATCAAGGCCTCCCGGACGGACGGGAACACGGTTTTCGCGGCCGTCGATTCCCACAAAACGGGCGATTACTCGCCGTATCTGCTGCGCAGCGACGACCGCGGCCGGACCTGGGTCTCGATCGCCGGCGATCTGCCGGCCCGGACGCTGGTCTGGTCCGTGGCTCAGGATTATCTAAATAAGGATCTTATATTCGCCGGGACGGAATTCGGCATCTACGCCACCCTCGACGGGGGAAAGCGCTGGTTGAAAATGTCCGGCGGCCTGCCGACGATTTCCTTCCGGGACATCGAGATCCAGGAGCGGGAAAACGACCTCGTCGGGGCTTCCTTCGGCCGGGGATTCTATATTCTGGACGATTATTCGCCGCTTCGGGATATCAACGAAGCCGCGCTTTCGCGGCCGGCCAAGGTCTTCCCGGTCCGCAAGGCTCTGTCCTACCTCCCCATGCGTCCGATCGATTCGACGGGCAAGGGCTGCCTCGGAGAAACGTTCTTCACCGCGCCTAATCCTCCGTTCGGCGCGGTCTTCACGTATTACTTGAAGGACGGCGTGAAATCCGCCGTTGAAGCGCGCCGGGAGGAGGAAGCCCGGCTCCGCAAGGAGGGGAAAACGGTGACGTTCGCCGGTTGGGAAGAGCTGCAGAAAGAAGAAAACGAGGAAAAACCACAAATCGTCCTGACGATCGCGGCCGAGGACGGAACCGTCGTCCGCCGCCTCACCGGTCCGGCCGAAGCGGGCCTCCATCGGATCGCCTGGAACCTCCGCTATCCGGCGGTCGATCCGACCCGGTTGGAATCGCCTTCCCGCGAAGCCTGGGAATACGAGCCGACGGGGCCTTTGGCGGTTCCCGGGACGTACACCGTCACCCTGGCCAAAAAAGCGGACGGCGTCTTGACGCCCCTGGCCGATCCGCAAACGTTCACGGTCGAATCCCTCGGGCTCGCCTCCCTGCCCGAAAAGGACAAAGCGGCGCTGCTGGCTTTCCAGAAAAAAGCCGGCGAGCTGCAGCGGGCGATGGAGGGGACGGCCGCGGCCGCCGAAGAGGCGCTCAAGACCATGGCCTACATCCGGAAGGCGCTCCTTGATACGCCCAAAGCCGATCCGAAGCTCGCCGAGACCGCCCGGACGATTGAAAAAGGCATTCAGGACGCGCTCCGGGAGCTGGCCGGAGATCCGACCGTCATGAACCGGTACGAAGCCCGGGTGCCGTCCTTGATGGAACGCGTGTACTCGCAGTCCGAAACGACCGGGCCGGTGACGGCGACGGCGAAAAGGGACTACGAGATCGCGGCCGACGGCTTCGGGGCCGTCCTGGAAAAGCTCCGCGGCCTGATCGACGGCGATCTCCGCAAGCTGGGCGAGGCCATGGAAGCGGCCGGCGCCCCCTGGACGCCGGGCCGGGCGCTTCCGATCTGGAAGAAATGAGGTTGATATTCATCCGCCGGATCGCGGAATTCCTCGTTCTGGCGGCGGGCCTCGCCTTTTCGCCCGCCCTCTTGCCGGGTTCGGGGCTCGGCCCGGACCGATATTTCGGCGCGGCGGATCGTGGACTTCTTCTGCGGGTTGAGGAAGAAGAAGAAGGCCGGGCCCTCTATCTCCAGGTGGACGAGGTCGATGCCCGGGGGCGTTCCCGGCCATTGCTCCGGACTCTGCGTCTGGAACCCGCCGCCGGGGACGACCGGATCATGGAAGCCGCCGGGCCGGTCCGCGGACGGCCGGAAACGATACGCGTTTCGTTCGACAGGGAGAAGGCATCCCTCATCTGGCTCCAACCCGCTCAGCTGAAATTCCCCGACGGGACTTTGGCCCGGATCGCCGGCCGATATCCGCTCCTTTCCGAAGCGGACCGGAGAGCCGCGTCCGAGCGCCATTTCGCCCTGGCGGACAAGGAGCTCAATGAGGTCTACCGCCGGCTGCGGGAAGGAATGCCGGCCGGGGACTTCACCGAGCTGCGCCTCAACCAATCGCTCTGGCTGAAATTCCGCGATCATTTCATCGCCGACGGCGACGATATGTCCGAGAACGGTCCCGGGTCCATTCCCTTCCGGCAGGTCCAGACGGCGCGCACTCTCGACCGGACGGCTTTTCTTCAGGCGTTCGAGAAGCCCGTGGCCGGCGCTGGAAGCCTCGGCGGCCGTTACAGCGACGGAATCGATTGGGTTCTTTTCCTGGATGAAGATTCCCGGGCCGGCGATCGTCTGTTCTTCTCGCTTCAATTCAGCCCCTCGCAGAGACGGGGTCCGGAATGGCCGCTGCCGGTCGCGGTTTCGGGATGCGGAACCCGGAACGAGGACGGCCGGTCCTGGAATCTCGTTGGAAAACCGGTGACGGAGAACGCGGCGGAGCCGGAAGACCGGCTGATCCTCACGCCGTCAACCGATCGCCGCGGCTTGACGGTCACAGGCGCCGGACCCGCTCCTTTCAGCGTGAAGCTGTACCGGACGGCGGAACCGGCTCCGGCCGAGAGGCCCATGCGGTCTGTCCTGCTTCGCCTGCCGGCCGCGATTTTCGACGAGACCACCGAAAGCCTGGATGAAGGCGGGAAGGCGGGGCTGGCCTGGACCGGGACGTCCGGCCCCTTTCGTCTCGAGGAACCGGCGGCGGATTTCCTGCGCGTCCGGTATCCCGAGGGACAGGTTGAAATACGACGTTTTCCGATGGCTGACGGCGGCGCCGCGATCGCCGTGGCGACCGTCAACGTGCGGGCCCGCGGTTTCGGGCTCTGGCGAATTCCGGCCGCCGGCGGAGCGCCGCGCCTCTGGCCGCTGGAACAGGCGCTGCCACCGCTCAAAGGATCCGATTTCTATCAGAAACCGGAAGACGCGGCGGCCGCTTCCCGGGGCCTGATCGAATTCCGCCTGTTCCCCAACCTGGCCGAAATTCTCGCTTCCTGGACGCGGCTTGCCGACGGGCCGGAGGCCGACATCGACGTCTCCCTCGTCTGGAACGGCTTCGGATTCGAGGTCGTCCGGACCGGACGATGAGAAGACAAGCTTACTTTTTCACCGCCGGCGGTTCCGGTTTGTTCCAGTCCGGCGGTTCGACGCCGAGGAGGTTGCGGACGAAGAAATCGTTCCGCTTCCGGTCCCCGAACGGCCCGCCGCTCGTGTGATCCGCTCCGGGGATCACGATCAGCTCGAACGTTTTATTGGCCTTGATCAGGGCATTGACGACCTGCATCGTGCTGGAGGGATCGACGTTCGTGTCCATCTCGCCGACCAGGAGAAGGAGCTTGCCCTGGAGCCGCCAGGCGTTGTCCACGTTGGATGAGGCGGCGTATTCGGGGCCGATCGGCCAGCCCATCCACTGCTCGTTCCACCAGATCTTGTCCATCCTGTTGTCGTGGCAGCCGCAGGCGGAAAAGCCGGCTTTGTAGAATTCCGGGTGGAACAGCAGCGCTCCAAGGGCGTTCTGCCCGCCGGCTGAGGTTCCGTAGATCCCCACCCGGGTGACGTCGTAATAGGGATATTTGGCGGCGATCGCCTTGTGCCAGAGGATCCGGTCGGGGAACCCCGCGTCACCGATGTTTTTCCAGCAATAGTCATGGAAGGCCTTGGACCGGTTGGAGGTCCCCATTCCGTCGACCTGGCTGACAATGAAGCCGAGCTCGGCCATGGCCTGTATGTGGCTGTAGCCTCCGAAGGACTTGGGGACGAAGGAATCATGCGGCCCGGCGTAGATGTATTCGATCACCGGGTATTTTTTTTTCGGATTGAAATTCAGCGGACGGTAGAAGATTCCCCAGATGTCGGTCTTCCCGTCCCGGGCCTTGGCCGCAAACACCTCGGGCGCCTTCCAGCCGGCCTTGACCAGGGCGGAGATGTCGGTTTTCTCCACCTGGAGGACCAATCCCCGGTCGGAAGTGCGTCGCACGTCCAGAACGGGCGGCTGGTCGACGCGGGAATAGAGGTCGGTGTAATAGGCCAGGTCCGTCGAATAAGCCGCGAAATGGGTCGCCGCTCCCTCGGTCAGCGCGGTCAGCCCGGTCCCGTCGAAATTGACGACGTACGCATGGATGAAATACGGATCCTCGCCGGGATTCATTCCGCTCGCCTGGAAGTAGACTTTCCGCCCTTCCTCGTCCACCTTGTCCACGCCGCGGACGACCCATTCCCCTTTCGTGATCTGGTTTTTCACCTGCCCGGTTTCTCCGTCGTAGAGATAAAGGTGGTTCCAGCCGTCGCGCTCGGACATCCAGACGATTTCCTTGCCGTCGCCCAGATCAAAGCGGTATTTTTTGCCCTGGTAATAAAAGAAGGTCTTGGGCTCCTCGCTGACGACCGACCGGACCGCCCCGGTCGCCGCGCTCACCTCGATGATCCTGTAGACCTGGTGGCCGCGCCGATTGTATTCGAACGTGAACGCCCGGCTGTCCTTGCGCCATTCGGGATCCGAGAGGTCGAAGGGATTGGGGAACAGGGCGTTGTCGATGAGGACGGCCCATCGGTCCTCGACGGAAAACAGGACCGGCTGGCTGACGTCGATGACGTCGCCCGGCTTCGTATAGCCGAGGACGGGATATTTCGGCTGGAGCTGGTCGGCCGGCGAGGACTGGACCAGCTGAAGCTTCCGGTGGTATCCCCGGCGGATTTTATAGGCGGCCAGCTTTTTCGAATCCGGCGACCAGGCGAGCGTCCGGAAGCTGTAATAGTCTCCTTCGATGCCGTCCATGCTGAGGACGACGTCGTTTTTTCCGGGGCCGAACGGACGACCGGGGCCGCCGGGCATCGGCGGCATCATTCCCTGGGGTTCCTTGGGAGCGTCGCCTTCCTTGGGCCGGACGACGACGTTATAGTTGCGGATGAACGCTTCCCATTTGCCGTCAGGCGAAACCTTCATCTCCGTCGACGCGGGCGGCTCGGCCGGACCCCCCATATCCTGCCAATTGCCCTCGTCTCCCCACGGCGACGGCCCGGCCGGACCGATTTTCTCGAGCGTTCCGGTCGCCAGAACAAATTTCCAGCGGGAGCCTCTCGCGTCGAAGGCGACCGCTTTCATCTCATCGACGAATTCGATCCGGAAAATCGGGAGGTTCTTCGGATCGACCTTGTCCTTGAGGGCTTCGGCCAGCGCAGCCGCGAGCTTCTCGTGATCGAAAGCCGGAGCTTTGGCCGCCGCCTCGGCGTCGACCAGGACGAATTCGTTTCCGCCGGCGATGGATTTACGATACCAGAACTTGTGCGTCTTCTCGATCCATTCCGGACGGTCGGGCTGGTTGACGGCCAACCCTTTCCATTTGTCCCGAAGCCCGGCGGCCCGATCGTAATCGGCTTTGGTGCCCTGGGCGGACGCAAGGACAGGAAGAAGGATCGACAGCGCGAGAAAAACACAGAGGACGGTACGGCGGGAAATTTTCATGGGACCTCCGATGCGTCGAAAGACATTTGATGAAAGGAAAATATATTACATATCTCCGAGATCAGATGCAAATTTCCTTAACCTGTTTAAATAATCAGAAGAAAGGATCCTCATCGCCGATCGGGGCGCCGGGCGGCGGCTCGGTGAACGCCGGAACGGAAAAGGCCTTCGGGTCTTCGGCAAAACGCCCGATTTGATACAGCCCGAACAGGGCGTGGGCTTTATCGTCTAAATCAGCGTCGCGTTTCGCTCTTTCAGAGAGGGCCCCTTTCAGCTTTTCGATCTCGAGCAGGGCGATCGCCCGGGCCTGGCTCGAGGCCTCCCCGCTCGCGGCCAATCCCAGCAAACCGGCAAGAGCCGTTTTATCGATTATCCGTTTCACTTCGAATTTGTACGTCGAATGGACCGGGCCCGGCTTTTCGAGCCAGGTCGCGGCGAGGAGCGCGTCAATGACTTCCGCAAGCCCCGGATTCCGTTGATCCCGGGCATGGAATTCAACGAGCCGCGAAGCCCGGGCCGGATTGAGGAGCAGCCCGGCCGTCATCCCGGCGGCCGCTTCGACCGGCCCGAAGGGATCGAATGTCTCCCCCGTTCGTCCGGAGAACGTCTCCGCCGCACCGTCGTAATCGGGCGGCCGCGGCGGGATCAGGTCGACGATCCGTTCGTCGAGCGCCAGGAACTCCGGCGTGATCGTCCGGAGAACGGCGGCCAGTGCCCGGCGTTGTTCATCCGGGGGAACGATCGCGGCCGGCTTCTGGCCGTCGCCGCGAAGGCGGTGGAAATACAGCTGACCGCCGATCGAGGCGGCCGCGGCCTCGGTCTGGTAGCGATGATAGAGATACGCCGGGACCAAAACTTCCTCCAGCACCGCCATCGGCGTCCCGGGACGGATCCGCTTTTCGGAAAACGTCTTCAAGGCGATCTCCCGGATGCGGATCACCCGCTCCAATTCATCGACGAGATTGCGGCCGTTGTCCCAGGCGGCCGTCAGCGGATGGGCCCCGGCCGGCCCGGAATCCGAATCCGAAAGGAAGACGAGGCCGGAGGCGAAGGCCTTCTCCAGCACCGCGCGCGAAGCCTCGTCCGCGTTCACGCCGTCGGGATAATCGCGGTAAGCGAATTCGACCGCCGCCTTGTCGAAGGCCCCGATGCCGACGGCATAAGCGTCGGAAAAGTCGAGCGTTCCGTCGGCCCGGATCTTGACCAGGGGGTGGGGATAATCCATGACCGAGGCCCGGTCGTTGGCGCTGGCCGCGAAATTGTGGCCCATCCCGAGGGTATGACCCACTTCATGGGCAGAAAGCTGGCGGATCCTCGCCAGGGCCGCCTCCCTCAGTTCCGCGGAATTGTCGCGATCCGCTTCATAATCGCCGGCCAGGGCTTCGGCGATGAGGTAATCCTGCCGGATGCGGAGCGAGCCGAGCGAAACGTGGGCCTTGATGATTTCCCCCGTGCGCGGATCGGAAACGTTGGCGCCGTAGGACCAACCGCGGGCCGCCCGGCTGACCCAGTTGATCATGTTGTACCGGATGTCCATCGGATCGGCGCCCTCGGGCAGAAGCTTGACCTGGAAGGCGCCGGCGTAACCCGCGGCTTCAAAGGCCTGGTTCCACCACGACGCGCCCTCGAGCACCGCCGTCCGGATCGGCTCGGGGATCCCCCGGTCGACGTAATAAACGATCGGGACGACCGCCTCCGAGCGGACCGCCGCCGGATCCTTCCGTTTCAGCCGGAACCGGGCCACGGATCTTTTTTCCATCGGCTCGCCGACCGGCGCCGCGAAGTCCGTGTAGGAAAAAGCGAAGAAATTCGACCTGGGATCGAAGCGGCGCGGTTCGAAGCCGGGATCGGGAAGCTTGACGAAGGAATGATGGACGCGGAAGGTCAAGGCGCCGGAATCGGGAGCGACGCGGCGGACGGAGCGGGCGGCGCCCGAGCCGGTCAGGGTGAGAAGCGCTTCGACTTCGGTGTTGAGCGGGAAATTGCGGGCGGCGGACGGATCGACGGCTGAGCGGGTCTCGTCGATCCGGTACGATCCGCCGATCGATTCGGCCAGATCCAGGGCGTCGCGGAGGAGGAAGGCCGTCGCGTCGACGAGAACCCGCCCGCCTTCCTCGGCGGCGATGTCGAATCCCCAGATCACCGACTTGACGAACGAGCTTTTCACGTTCGCCCGCACGTCGGGATCGGCCGTATCGGCCCGGAAAGCGCAATTCGGCTGGATCAGGAGGAGGCGCGGCCCGGCTCGATGGAAAAAGAGGACCTTCGGCCGGTTGAGCGACGCCCGGTCCAGGCCCATGTCGTTGGAGCCCAGGCCTTCGGGCAACGACGGATAATAAAGGAACTCCGTCTCGAGCTTGTCGATTTCCAGCCAGATTTTGCCGGCCGCTTCGTCCCGGTAAACGGGGAACCAGCCGGGGAGCTTTTCGAAGGCCGCCGTCCGCTCGGAAATCGTCGGAAGCTTCGGGGCCTGGGACGCGTCGCCGGACACGGCCAAGGCAAAGCCCATGGCGGAGAAGAAAAGAACGAGGCTTGAGAAGAAGAGGGATGAATGCGTTTTCATTTGCGCCTCCAGAGTCTTACCGAATAGCATACCGGCGGAAAATAGTAAATGCTGTTTGCGGGCGCCGCTTTCATCATATAATGGAGGGGAAAGGATCCGACCATGGCCGACGAGCTGACCGCCGAAGTCGTTTGGAAGGAAAAAATGAAGTTCGCCGGACGGGCAGGCGACGGTCCGTCGGTCGCTCTCGACGTCGCCCCGCCCCTGGGCGAAAACGACGGGACCAAGCCGATGGAGCTCGTCCTCATCGCTCTGGCCGGATGCGCCGGCCAGACGATCGTCTCCCTCCTCCAGAAAATGCGCCAGGACCTCCGGGCGTTTTCGATCCGGGCGAGGGGAACGAAAGCCGCCGACCATCCGCGCGTCTTTACCGCCATCCGCCTGGAGATCGAAGTCGCGGGCCCGAACCTCGATCGGGCCATGGTCGAGAAAGCCGTTCGCCTGACCGAAGAAAAATACTGTCCGGTCTTCGCGATGCTCAATAAAAGCGTCGACGTCCGGACCTCGATCACGATCCTTCCTTGACCTGGATTATGCACGAGATAAGAATTTTGAAATATTTATGAATAATCCAGGTTGACATTCCGTCCGGGGGAAGGATAGCATTTCCCCACATATGCGCTTCGCTCAAAGCCGTCATAAGAGGTTTCCCATGAAGAAGCTCGTCTTGATCCCCGTCCTCATTCTCCTCGTCGCAACGGCCGTCCAGGCCGGAGCCAAAGGCTCCCTGTTGATCATCGGAGGCGGCGACCGCCCCGACGGCCTGACCAAAAAATTCGTCGAGCTCGCCCGGGGATTCGGTTCGGGGAAAATCGTCATTTTCACCATGGCCAGCGGCGTCCCGGAGGAAACAGGCCCGGCCATGGTTGCCGAGGTGAAGGCGGCCGGCGCGCCCGAGGCCGTCACCTTCCAGCTGACCCGGGCGGAAGCGCTCAAGCCGGACAGCGCCAAGATCCTCGACGGCGCGGGAGGCGTCTATTTCACCGGCGGAGACCAGGCCCTCCTGACCGCGGCCCTTCTCGACACGCCGATCCACGAGCGCCTGCTCGATCTGTACGACCAGGGGCTGGTCCTCTCCGGAACCAGCGCCGGCGCGGCGGTGATGAGCGAAGTCATGATCACCGGAAATGAAAGACGGACGAAAGACGAAAACGAGAATTGGCAGACGATCGAGGCGGACAACGTCGAGACGGTCCGCGGCTTCGGCTTCGTCCGCAACGCCGTCATCGATCAACACCACGTGACCCGACGCCGGAACAACCGGCTGATCAGCGTGATCCTGGAACGGCCGGCCCTTTTCGGCGCCGGCATCGACGAATCGACGGCAATCTGGGTCCGGCCCGACGGGAAGTACGAAATCGTCGGGCTTTTCCAGGTCGTCATCTACGACCCGCGCAAGGCCACAATCCGCAAAACGGAAACGGGACGGTTGGGCGCCGTCGGCCTGACGGTCCACGTCCTTCTGCCCGGCGACGTCTATGACCCGGTCGCCGGAACAGTGGAGGGAAAGCGGCCGTGAAAAAACTCAAATTCCCCCATACCCTGCTCCTGATTTACGCCATGGTCGTTCTGACGGTCGTCGCCACGTGGCTCGTCCCCGGCGGCGAATACCAGCGGGTGGAAAAGGACGGCCGGATGATCCCCGTCGCCGGATCCTATCAGAGGGTCGAAAGCCGGCCCCAGGGGCTGGGAGGCCTTTTCGTTTCACCGGTCAGGGGAATCATCGACGCGGCGGCGATCATCGGCATCCTCCTCATCGTCGGCGGCGCCTTTTCGGTCATCCAGAAGACCGGAGCCATCACCGTCGTCATCCACAACCTCGCTTTTCAATTCGGGCGGAGCAAGGCCCTCAGGATTCTCCTCATCCCGGTCACGATGACGGTCTTTTCCCTCGGCGGGGCCGTCTTCGGGATGTGCGAGGAAACCATGCCCTTCGTCCTGATCTTCGTCCCCCTGGCTCTTTCCCTCGGCTACGACACGATCGTCGGCGTGTCCATTCCCTTTCTGGGAGCGGCCGCGGGTTTCGCCGGGGCGTTCTTCAATCCCTTCACGGTGGGCATCGCCCAGGGGATCGCCGGCCTGCCCCTCTATTCCGGCATCGGCTACCGGCTGATCGTCTGGGCGATCGGCACGGTCATCGTCGTCGCCGTCGTCATGCGCTACGCGGCCAAGATCCTCAAGAATCCCCAAGCCAGCCCCGTTTACGAAGACGACATCGAAAAAAGGAAAAAATATCTCGGAGCCGGGCCGGTCGTGGAAAAGCTTCCCATGCTCACGACCCATAAGCTCGTCCTCGGCGTCTTCGTCGGGGGATTCGCCTTCATGGTCTTCGGCATCCTTAAATACAAATGGTATATCAACGAAATCGCCGGTATTTTCCTGGCCATGGGCGTTCTGGCCGGCATCGCCGGGCGGCTCAAGGGGGACGAATTCGGCCGGGCCTTCGTCGACGGGGCCAAGGACATGGTCAACGCCGCCCTGATCATCGGGACGGCCCGGGCGATCCTCATCGTCGCCACCGACGGACGGATCATGGACACGATCCTGGCCGGATTGGCCAGAGCGATTTCTAACTTCCATCCGATCATCTCGTCCCAGCTGATGTTCCTCTCGCAATGCGTGATCAATTTCTTCGTCCATTCGGGGACGGCCCAGGCGGCGCTGACCATCCCGGTCATGGCCCCCCTCGGCGACCTGGTCGGGATCACCCGCCAGACCAGCGTCTTCGCTTTCCAGCTGGCCGAGTATATCAATCCTCTTTTGCCGACGTCGGGAGTGACGATGGGCGTGCTGGGGCTGGCCGGCTTGCGTTACGAGAAATGGGCCAAATGGCTGATTCCCCTGGTCATCATCTGGGTAATCTTCGGCCTCCTGAGCCTGATCCCGCCGGTGCTGTTCCAATACGGGCCGGCCTGAAGACTAAGGGGGAACCAATATTAGGTGGTTCCCCCTCAGGCTTTGCGGTCCTACGCGACCGAGGGAGCTAGGGCAGCGGACTGCGGCCTCGCACCTTCGGAAGCGATTGGCCAGTCCTGCACCCCCTCAAGAAAATATCCGCCCTCTTGCATCTTTTTTGGTTTCCGAACCTGTTCCATAAAGGTTGATTATTCGAACGTGCCGCGGGCCAGAAGCTTCCCGCCGGACATCAAAATGCGGCCGCGGGCGACGACGTCGGTCAACTGAAGGTCCTTGTCGAAAACGAGAAGATCCGCGTCTTGCCCCGGCTCGATCGCGCCTTTCGCCGCGAGCTGGTAAATCGAGGCCGGATTCGAGGAAAAGAGCCTCGCCGCCTCGCCGAGAGTCAAAATCTTGCGCTCGATGAGCGAGCGGAACGTCTTGAGGAGCGCCCCGGGCGAGGCCACGGTCAAGCCGACGAGATTTCCGGCCGCGTCGAATCTGGGGCAGCTGCCGTTTCCGTCGGAGCTGACGGTCACCAGCTCAGACGGCACGCCGGCTTCCCGCAGGTTGATGATCGCCGTCTCGACGCTGAGGTCGTCGTCCGATTCCTGGCTCGGCTCGGTCCCGGCGGTCAGGTCGATCCGGCCGCCCGATTTTGCAAAGGCGATCGCTTCCTCCAGCAGCCGACGGTTCCGGTTGCAGTGCGTCGGGGCGAGCTGGGTAATCGGGATCTCGGTCTCTTTTCCGAGACGGCGGAGGTAATCCATGCCTCGGGCGCCTCCGCCCATGTGGACCTGGAGGATTCCGGCCTTCCCGCCCAGCATCCCGCCGACTCGGCATTCGGCCGCGACCCGGGCGAATTCCTCGAACGTCGGCTGGGACGAGCGATGGTCGGACAGGGCGATTTCCCCCGCCCCGATGATCTTATCGATCACGACAAGATCGCCGCGGATGCTTCCGGTGACCGTTTTGACCGGGATCTCATAGGAGCCGCTGAGGCACCAGACTGAAAGGCCTTCGATTTCCAGGGCCCGGGCCTTAGTCAGCAGCGAGCTCATGTGGCGGGTGACGGAGTCGGTCCCCAGACAGCCGATGACGGTTGTCACCCCGGCGGCGACGATATCTTCGATCGCGATTTCCGGGGCCCGGGTCGACGGGCCGCCTTCGCCGCCGCCGCCGATGATATGGACATGCGGATCGATGAATCCGGGAAGAACGGTTTTGCCCTCGGCTTCGATCACGGCCGTTTCGAATCCGCCGCAGACGATCTCGTCCGGCCCGGCCACCGCTTCGATCCGGCCGCCGGCCACGAGGATGTCGCGCTTTCCGAGAAGCCGGGGGGAATAACACGTGCCGCCGCGGATGATGAGGGCCATGGCCGCCTCCTTGTCACCGGGAAGATATCACGGCCGGCCGGGATTCGGCAAGGACCGGGCGGCTCAGCCGAAGACCTTCACGAGCCAGCGGTGGAGCGGAAGAAGCCGGCTGTACCGCTCGAAACAGAAATCGATCAGCTTCGCGGAATAGAATTCCTCCGGGATCGGCCCTTCCCATCCGGCGTAAAGGCCGTTGTGTTTCAACAGATCGGCATTGGGATGGCCGGCCGGGACGCCCTGGGGAATGCGCTTATAATGCGATCCGCCGAGTTCCCATCCGTCCCAGGCCCTGATTTGGGCCGCAATTGCGGCCAGCTCCCGGCCGAGCTTGGGGTCCGCCGCCGCGTCCCGGTACCGGGAAAGGGCCCTGTCGGCGAAATAATAATAACCGCCGCCGAGCATGATCGTCGGCGGCTCGAGCTGGAAATATAATCCAGGGCATTCCATCCGGGACCGCGTCCCCTCCCAAAAATAGATGCCGAGATTCGTTTTATACGGCGCCGGGTCCAGGCTGAAACGGGTGTCGCGGGCCAGGCGGAAAAGGGATTTATTGACCTTGGGCACGGCGATCAGCTTCGGAACGACGGCGCGCATCCGGGCGCCCAGGGTTTCAATGAACGCCCGGGCGGGAGCGAGGACCGCGTTCTCATAGAGCTCGCGATGGCTTTCGAACCAAGCCCGGTTGTTGTTGGCCTTCAGGCCGCGAAAAAACCGGACCGTGTCCTTTGAAAATCCTTGAAATCCTCCGGTCTCGTCCACGGGAACCTCGTCGTTACGGGATTACGCTTTCTTCCGCAGGTACGCCAGGGCCTGGAGGGCGGCGACGCAGCCCTCGCCGGCGGCCGACACGACCTGGAGCCCCCCGCAGGTCAAATCTCCGGCGGCAAATACGCCGTCGATGTTCGTCCGCTGGAAGCGGTCCACGGCCAGGCATTGTTTGTGATCAAGGGCGAGGCCGGACTTGGCGAACAGCGGCCCGGTCGGGACCTCCCGAAAGACGAAAACGGCCTCGACCTCCATGGGCCGGTCGCCGGCGGAAGTCTTTAAAACGATCCGCTCGACGTTTTTGTCGCCGCCGATTTCGCCGATCTCGGCCCCGCCGTAAACCGGGATGCCGAGCTTTTCGGCTTTCGTGAAGGCCTCTTCGAGGGCCGCCGGATCCTTGATTTTTCCCGGGACCCAGTGGACGCGGACGCCCATCTGCTGCAGGATCCAGATGTCTTCGACGGCTTCGGCCGAATGGCCGTAGGCGGCGACGTCCCGTCCTTTGTAGAGCGGGCCGTCGCAGACGGCGCAATAGCTCACGCCATAGCCGAGAAGGCGTTCCTCGCCCGGGATCTGCCGTTCCTTGGCGAACGGCTTACCCGTCGCGAGGATGACCGCTTTGGCCTCGATGAACATGTCCGAGGTCGAGATGAATTTGGCCGGTCCGTCGAGCGACAAGGCGATCATATCGCCCTGGACGAATCGCGCTCCGAAGCCCCGGGCCTGCTCCCGGAACCGGCCGAGCAGCTCGAGGCTGTTGATGGACGCAAAGCCGGGATAGTTCTCCAGCTCATAGCCGAGAGCCAGGCGCGAGGCCGCTCGTTCTCCTTCGAGGACGAGCGTGCTCTTCCCCGACCGGGCGGCATAGATGGCCGCAGCCAGGCCTGCCGGCCCTCCGCCGACGATGAGGATATCCGTGGACTGGTTTTCCATGAGGCTCCTCCCGGCTTCTATTATAAAGGAATATCGCCCGGATTGACTAAACCTCGCATCCCGATTAAAGTAGCGCCATGCGGCGCCGGAAAATCTGGGTGACGATCCTGATCGCCGCCGTTCTCGGTCCGGCGGCGGCCGCCGCCGAAAGCCGGGACGGCGCCTATCTTTCGGTTTCCGGCTCCCTCCTCGATTTTCAGCGCGACCTCCGCCATCCCCGGACCCTCTGGCATTTCGAAAAAGCGTTCTTCATTCCCCGCCTCAACCGCGGGGCGGCCGTCTCCGTCGGCTATGGAAGAAAAACGCAGGGCCGGTCCTGGGAAGTCTCCGCCTTGCTTGCTCCCCAGACCGTTTCTCTTCCGGACGGCGATCACGCCGCGTCTTTCCGGGCCCTGGAAATGAACGGACGATCGTATTTCGTCAAAAAAGGCTCCGTCCATCCCTATTTCCAGGGTGGGATCACGATCGCCTACGTCCGGGTGAAGGACGGCTGTCTCTATCTGGGGAAAAAGCTCAACGCCGCGTATACCGGCGGGGGACTGAGCGCCGGGGCGGGAATCGTCTTCGACCTCGGGCCCTCCCTCGTCCTCAACGTCGGAGCCCGGTACCGCCTGATCGGCTTCCTCTACGCCTTCGGCGAAGGCAAGGGACGGGACATCAACGATCTGCGGATCGAATACCAGGGTGCGGAATTCGGCCGGCTCCTCCGGACCGACATCGTCAGCTTGACCGTCGGGCTCGGCTTCGCCTTGTAACGCCCGATCGATCAGCCGAAAATAAAAAAGCCCCTCCGGCCGGGACGGATTCCCAGCCGGAAGGGCCAGGGCTCAAACGACCACCGGCTATTTTTTCAATTCCTCGGCGGCGGCGTCGACAAGCTTTTCGAGCAGGTCTTCGTCGTCTCCCGGCGGCAGGCTCATTTTGAACATCATCGTGCCGTCGGCCTCGTCGAACTTCGACTCCAGGATCTTCCCCTCGGCCGGCAGGCCTTTTTTCAGGCGGTCCAGGACGCGTTCAAAAGCCGTCTTTCCTTCGGCTCCCTTTTTTCCCGAAAAGACGAGGCTGACTTCTCCGTCCTTGCGCTCGCAGGTGACCCGCAGGCGATCCGCGCCCGCCTCTTTCCAATTCCTAAGCCGGGAGATGTGCCGCCACGGGCGGTCGCCTTCCCTGATCGTCCAAAGGCCCTTGCCCTTATCGACCGTCACATCGAGCTCGCGGATTTTTTCTTCCTTGGCCTTGAGTTCCTCTTCCAGGTCTTTCACCGATTTCTCGAGCTCTTCGATAGCCGCTTTTTTCGCCTTGACGGCTTCCACCTTCTCCCGAAGCGCCGTGACCTTGGCCAGGAGATCCCGTTCCTTCTCCTGAACCCAGAGCAGCGGCCGATCCTCTCTCATTCTCCGGAGGATCGCCGGGCCGCCGTCTTTGTCCAGCTCGATTTCCTTGACGATCTTATCCACGCCTTTTCCGTCCGCGGACTTCCTGATCGTGATGATTTTTCCGTCATCCTCGGAAATCGTATAAACATCTTCCCCGTCGAGCTTGAGCATCTGGCCTTCATGGACGATCTTCAGGCCTTCGTCGGCGAACCCGAGCCGGACGCCTTCGTCTTCGGCGACGGGATACTCGGTCCCTTTCCCGTCGACGATGACGGTTTTCCCGTCCTTGTCGGCCTTGATGGTCACGGGTTTGTCCAGAAGGAGCTTTTTCTTCATCCCTTCCCCGATAATCTCAATCTGGATTTTCGACTTGTCGCTTTTTTCGACGATGACATCGACCTTCTGTTCCTGAATGATGGCGGTTTCCTCCGCCGCGGCCAAAGCCGACTCGACGGCCGGAGCAACTCCCGGCTCCGTTTTGATCCCGGCGGCCGGCCGGGCCGCCCCGATGAAAACGACGGCCGTGACGACGGCCGCCGCCAGCAGGATGCGTGATTTCATTTTGACCTCCTTGAAAATCATGTTTTGTTTGAGAATGGCCGCCAGACGCTCCGGAAAGGACGACCTTCCCAGCAAGCCCAGCAGGGCCGCGGACGCGTTCCAGCGGAAGCCCGCGGAGCTCCGGAAGCCCAGCAGGCTGGCGGCGTAGGCCGACGGCTTGATCCCCGCGCGAAGGACCAGCTCGTCGCAGGCGATCTCCTGCTCCCGGCGGATGCGGGAAACGACCGCCCAGCAGAGCGGATTCCACCAGAACGCGGCCAGGCTCAGGCGGGCAAGCAGGGTGAAGAGAAAATCCGCCCGCTTGACGTGGGACAGCTCGTGAAAGAGGGCCGCGGACCGGTCCGTTTCGGTCCAGGCGTCGGCCTCGACGGGCATGAGGATGACCGGTTTCAGCCAACCCCAGGTCAGCGGAACGGAGACGTCCGGGTGGCTTTTTAAACGGACTTTCCGCCGGAGCGAAACGAGGGCCAGGAAGCGCTCGATCAGCATCCGCCAGTCCGGCCCGCCAAGAGCCGTCCCTTCCCGGCTCAGACGGACGGCCCCGGCCAGGCCGAACGCCAAGCGCAGGATCAAGGCCGCGAGGCCGCCCAGCCAGAGGAAAACGACCGCCTTGTCGACAAAAGCGGTTTTTTCCTCGACGGGTCCGGCCGCGACGGCGGCGGGCGCTGATTTTTCAACCGGCACAAATCCGCCGATCGGGCTGCTCCAAACCATGGTTCCCGACCCAAAACCGTCCGGATCGATGGAAGGCTTTTCCCGCGGTTCGGAGGGAATCTCTTCGACGGGCGCCTCCGTCCGGGCCGGAAGGAGAACGGTCCGCCAGCCGACGGGGATTAAAGAAGCGGCGGGAAGGATGAGCAATCCGATGAGCGCGAAGGAAAGCAGATAATGGCGGTAGGCGGCCGGCCGGCGTTTGAGCGCCGCGGCCGCGGCCAGGACCGGGACGAGAACGGCCGTCGTCTTGACGAAATATTCGACGAGCGGCCGGAATCCCGGACCGAGCCCTTCGATCATGTCAGCGGCCTTCCTTGCGGGCCTTCTCGATCAGATCCCGCAGCCGGAGGTATTCCTCCTCCGAGAGATTTTTCTCGGAAAGATCGAGCAGAGCGGCCACGACGTTCTCGGTCGAGCCGTCGAAAAACGTCCGCAGGACGTGATCGAGGGCGTTGCGCCGGGCTTTCTCCTTGGCCAGGAGGGGATAATAGACGTAGCGCGGGCCGTCCGGGCGATGGGCCAGATGCCCTTTCCGCTCGAGAACGCCGAGCAAGGCCCGGACCGCCGAATATCCCGGCGGATCAGGAATATTTTCGAGCACCTGCTGGACGGTGGCTTCCTTCATCTCGTAGATGACGTCCATGATTTCCCGTTCCCGCCGGCTCAAGCTTTTTTCTTTCTTCATAAGCCACGACTCCGCCTGAAGATGCGTGCTAATTTCTTAGCATGCTAAATTATTAGCATTTGGTTTCGCCTTTGTCAAGCGAAAAATGCTAATTTTTTAACACCCACGTTTTTATATACGACGCCCACCCCCCCGGCGTTGCATTTTCCCAAATCATTATATTGATTTTGGGTCTCTTCCATTCGTTGTGGGTATTGGAAGAGAACCTAAATATTGAACTCCGGTGCGGACGGCGGTACCATGGTGGGGGAAAACCATGGACACCAACGAGCGGAAAAAAATCGAGATCAACGGAAAGCAGTTCGATTCGCTGCAAGACGCGACGGCCGAAATGAGAGAAGCGTTTCGGAGCGCCATGGCCGCCTGGCGGTCTTCGAATTCCTCCCCGCGGCCTCCGGCCCGGCCGGCGAGCATCGCCGGGACGACTCAAGGAAACGCTCCCGCCCCCTTCGCATCGATGCCGGGACCCGCGCCGATCCCGGTCCGCCCGCGGGCGACAGCCCCGATAAATTCTCCGCAATTTTCGGGAACGCCGGCCTCCGGGCGTCCGTTCTTCATCCGGGCGTTGACCTGGATCGCCTTTTGGACGATCGTCGTCCTTCTCCTCCGCTTGATCCGCTGACCGCGGCCGAACGCGGAGTCCCCTGCTTCATGCAAACAAAGATCAACATCAAAAAAACCTACAAGATCAACGGCCAGGAATACGATTCCCTGGAAGACGTTCCGGCCGAAATCCGCGAAGCCCTTTGGCAAGCCGCGACGGCCTCTTCGGCCGTCCCGACGCGAATCACCGTAAACGGGGTGGAATATGACAACGCGGAGGCGATGCCGCCGGAAATCCGCTCTCTTTACGAAGGGGCGCTGAAAGCGGCTCGGATGGAAACGCCGCCCCCGGCCGCCTTGTCCCTGCCGTCAACGAAATCCAGAGGGCCGTTCTTTATAAGGATTCTCATCGCCGCCGTCTTGCTGGCGATCGTCGTCCTCTTGCTGAAAATTCTCCGCTGACCGGCCACTCTCACTCGTGCCGCAGGGCATCGATCGGTTTGAGCTTCGCCGCCCGGCGGGCGGGCATGAAGCCGAACAGGATGCCGATGACGGCCGAGAAGAAGAACGACAGGAGATTGATTCCGAGGTTGAAAGCGTAGGGCACGCCCATCACCTTGGTCAGGATCATCGAAACGACGGTGGCCACGGTGATGCCGACGAGGCCGCCGACGGAGGCGAGGGTGACAGCCTCGACCATGAACTGCAAAAGGACCTCGTTTTCCAGGGCCCCGATGGCCAGGCGGATGCCGATCTCCCGGGTCCGCTCGGTGACCGAGACGAGCATGATGTTCATGATGCCGATGCCGCCGACAAGCAGGCTGACGGCCGCGACCGCGCCGAGCAAGCCGGTCAGGGTTTTGGTCGTGCCCGACAGAGTCTGGGTGATTTCCTTGGTGTCCATGACCTCGAAATCGTCTTCCTTGTCCGGCGTGATCCTCCGCTGCTCCCGCATGAGCAGCTTGACCTGGCTGACGACGTCGTCGGAAAGGACCCCGTCCTTGACCGACAACATGACCATGTTGATCTTCTGGCTTCCGGAGATCCGCCGCTGGACGGTGCGGATCGGCATGATGACCGTATCGTCCTGGTCACGCCCCATGCCGCCCTGTCCTTTGGACTTGAGAACGCCGACGACTTCGGCGGCGAAGCCCTTGACCCGGAGCGAGCTGCCGATCGGGTCCTTTCCGGCGAACAGCTCCCGGCGGATCCGGTCGCCGATGACGCAGACCGACTTGCCGCTCCGAAGCTCGGAATCGGTGAACGTCCGGCCCGAGGCGAACTTCCAGTTGGAGGCGGTGAAGTAATCGTTCGTCGAGCCGGTGACGGACGTGGACCAGTTGTTCGCGCCGAAAACCACGGTGGCGCTGCTCGAAACGATCGGGGCCACGGCTTTCAGCGAGCTGATCTGGGTCTGGATGGCCTCGACGTCGCTGATCTCGAACTGCCGGGCCGTGGACCCGGAGCCGCCGTGAAACTCCATTTTGGGGAAAAGCATCAAGAGGTTGCTGCCGAGGCTGGAGATCTGGTTGCTGATGGCCTGGGTCGCGCCGTTCCCCACCGTGACCATGGCGATGACCGCGGCCACGCCGATGACGATACCCAGGATGGTCAGGAACGATCGCATCAGATTCCGCCGGATGGCCTGGAGGGCGAGAAGAATCGTGTTCCAAATCATGAGCGTTTCTCCGCCGCGGCCCCGTCGGGCTCGACGACCCCGTCCACGAACCGGATGATGCGGTGGGCGTAGCCGGCCAGATCGTGATCGTGGGTCACCATCAGCACGGTGATCCCGAGGTCCCGGTTGAGCGCGGTCAGCAGCTCCATGATCTCCCGGCCGCGCTTGGTGTCGAGGTTGCCGGTGGGCTCGTCGGCCAGGAGGATGGACGGCTTCGTCACCAGGGCCCGGGCGATGGCCACGCGCTGCTGCTGCCCGCCCGAAAGCTCGGCCGGGGTGTGCTTCTCCCAGCCGGTCAAGCCGACCTGGGCCAGGGCTTCCAGAGCCGCCTTGCGTCGTTCCTGCTTCGGCACGCCGCGATAAAGCAGCGGCAGCTCGACGTTTTCCAGAGCCGAGGTGCGCGACAGCAGGTTGAATCCCTGGAAGACAAATCCGAGAAAGTAACGGCGCAACAGGGTTCTCTGCCGGCCGGTCATGGTTTCGACATGAACGCCGCGGAAAAGATAAGCTCCGTTTGTCGGCGTGTCGAGACAACCGAGGATATTCATGACCGTCGATTTTCCCGAGCCGCTCGGGCCCATGATGGCCGCGAAATCCCCTTCGTCGATCCGCAGATCGACTCCGTTGAGGGCCTGGAATTCGGCCGCGCCTTCGCCGTAGGACTTGGTCAGCCCCACGAGCTCGATCAGCGGCACGTTGGAATTGGTCATCGGAGCATCCTCGCTCACTTGGCCGCGATCGCCGTCTCGGTGATGATCTTCATCCCCGGCTGGAGGTTGGGGGAGGTGACTTCGGTCCGGCCGCCGCTCGAAGCCCCCACCGTGACGAGGAGGGATTCGGGCTTGCCGTCCTTGAGGATCCACAGCGTCTGTTGCTTTTCCGCGGAAACGACCACGCCGGCGACTTTCTGGCGGTCCCGGTCCGGCGGGCCGATCATCAGGCTCCCGACCAGGCCGCCGTTCCGGCCGTTGCCGGCCGCGGCCTGGGTCGCCGCCGGCGTCCAGCGGAAAGCCGCGGACGGGACGAGCAGGGCATTTTCCCGGTGAAGGGTCGTGATTTTCGCGGTGCCGGTCATGCCCGGCCGCAGGCTTAGATCGTCGTTGCTGAACGTCAGGACCGTTTCATAATAGACGATGCCGGACGACGTCGTCGAGCCGAGGCGGACGCGCTGGACGGACGCGTTGTAGGTGCGGTTGGGATAAGCGTCGACGGTGAAGGTGGCGCTCTGGCCCTCGCGGACTTCGCCCACGTCGGCTTCGTCAACGTCGACTTCGAGCTTCATCTGGGTCAGGCTCTCGGCGATGATGAAAAGCTCCGGCGCGGAGAAGGAGGCCTGGACCGTCTGGCCCGGCTCGACTTTCCGTTCCAGGACCACTCCGTCGACCGGCGAGACGATCGTCGCTTTCTTGACGTTGGTCTGGTTGACGCTGAGCGAAGCCCGGGCGTTCTCGACGTCAGCCCGGGCGCTGGCCTCATCGGCGATCGCCCTTTGCAGGTTGGCTTCGGCCGCGTCCATTTCCGTCTTGGCCGGGACTTTGCCGCCGGAGAGCTTCTGGACTTCCTCCATCCGGGCCAGGGTGGCCTTGTTTTCGGCCACGGTCGCCTGCCGCTGGGACAGGGCCGCTTCGGCCGCGGTCAGGGCGGCTTTCGACTGGGCCACCTGGTCGTTGAGCTTCGACAGGTCGATCTGAGCCAGGAGCTGTCCCTTGGCGACCACGTCGTTGTCCTCGACGTTGACGGAAATGATCTGGCCGGAGACCTCGCTCCCGACGGTGACCTGCTTGGTCGGCTCGAGGTTGCCGGTGGCCTGGACGGTGACCGTCAGGTTCCCCCGGACCGCTTCGGTGGTGATGTATTCGACTTTCGATTCCCTGTCCTTGATCCAGGACAGGACGATAACGCCGATCACGATCACGGCGACGGCGGTTGCGGCAAAGATCAGGCGTTTCCGCCGGCGCGAGCGCCCGGAGGCGGCGTCAGTCCCCATGACCTTCGCCATCAGCTCGTCGGGATTTTTTTCATTGGTGTTCATCGCATCATTCCTTTGACGGGGCCGGGCCGGCCGCCGGTTCGTCCGTCGACCAGCCGCCGCCGAGGGCTTTATAAAGCTGGATCAGGGCCGTGGTGATATCGGCTTCGCAGGATTTCAAGCCGTCGGAGGCCGAAAGCTGGGCCTGCTGGGTCGTCGCCACGCTCGTGTAATCGACCAGGCCCGCCTGGTAGCGCTGGCGCGCGAACGCGGCCGCGCTGCGGGCCGCTTCATCGGCCGTCTTTAGAAAAACATACCGCTCGCGGTTCCGGCGGAGGGAGACGAGGGCGTTCTCGACATCCTCAAGAGCCGTCAGGACCGTCGATTCATAGCTCGCCAGGGCTTGTTCCTGGGCCGCGGACTGAATCTCGATCTGCTGCCGGATCTTGCCGCCGGCGAAAATCGTCTCGGCGATCGAAGCGACCAGCGAGCGGACGACCGACGTCCCGCCGGTCAGCGCGGCCAGGGTGACTCCGTCGACGCCGAGGGAGCCGCTGAGGCTGAAATTCGGGAATTGCGAGGCGACCGCCGCGCCGAGACGGAACGTCTGGGCGGCCAGGGTCCGTTCGGCGGCCCGCACGTCGGGGCGCTGACGGAGGATGTCGGCCGGAATGCCGACGATCACGGCTTCGGGAACGGACGGGATCGCGGCCGCGGCGGCCAGCTTTCCGTCTACCGATCCGGGGGCCGTTCCGAGAAGAACGGCGATCCGGTTCTTCGCTTCCGCCAGGCTCGCTTCGAGGGCCGGGATTTGGGCCTGCGTCTGGGCTTCCGAAGCCCGGGCCTGGTCGTAGTCCAGGCCGCTGACCAGGCCGGCCTGGTAGCGCCAGCCGGCGATCTCGCGGGTCTCCGTCTGGAGAGCCAGGTTTTCCCGGGCGATCTCGATCCGCGCCTGGAGCGACCGGACCTCGACATAATTGAGGGCCAGCTCGGAGGCAAGGGAAACCTGGGCGTCATGGAGGCTCGCCGTCGTCGCTTCAAGCTCGGCCGTGGACGCTTCCAGGGCGCGCCGGGTGGCGCCGAAGATGTCCAGTTCCCAGCCGGCGTCGAACCCGGCCTGATAATTGGAGGCCGCTTCCGCCTCGCCGCTCTTGGAGCGGCCGGCCGAGGCCGAGCCGCTAAGGGTCGGGAACAACCCGGCCGCGGATACTTTGCGCTGGGCCCGCGCTTCCCGCAATTTCGCCCGGGCCTGGCCGATCGTCGGATTGGATTTCAGGGCGTCTTCGATGAACGACGTCAGGACGGGGTCGTTGAGCTGCCGCCACCATGCGGCCAGATCGCCGCTTCGGGCGTTTTCGGGAAGCGACGCGTTCCAGGCCGCCGGCACGCTGAGCTCGTCCGGCGTCCGGACGCGATATTTCGGCCCGACGGCGCAGGACGTCAAGCCGAGCGCCAGGGCCAACGCGAAACAAATTTGTTTTCTCATAACTTTCACTTCGGATAATTAGACGAACTCCGGGGCGAGTTCTTCCGTTTCCCCGTTCCGGCGGATTTTTTTTCGGCGATCGCGGCGGCTTTCTCGACCAGATCCAGAAGGAAGCGGGCGGCCGCTTTCGCTTCATCGGTCCGGCCGTCGAGAACGGCGATTCCGATCCCGAAATGGAGCGCTTTGAGAAACGCATAGAGATCGTCGGCCTTGAGGAGCAAACCCTCCCGGCGGATCCTTTTTCCAAGGGTGTCCCGGATGTACGCCCCGAAGGCATCCAGACTTTGCTTCGCTCGCCGGACAATCGCGGGGTCGCCGAAGCGGATGAATCCGCCCATGCTCGGAAGCATCATCGTCATGAATCCCCGGTCGGCTTCCGCGGATTCCAGCATAAAAGCGATCAGGCGCTCCACCGCTCCCGTAAAATCCAGGCCTTCGGGAATCCGGCGGCGGATCTCGGCCAGCCTTTTTTCGGAGTCGAGCTCGAGGAGCCGGGCGAAGATCTCGTCCTTGCTCTGGAAATAATAATAGAGCGCCCCCTTGGAAAGCTCCGCCTCCGCGGCGATGTCGTCCATCCGGGCTTCATGATAGCCGTGCCGGGAAAAGACGCGCTCGGCCGCGGCCAGGATGGCTTCCAGGCGGAGATGCTCCTCGCGTTCGCGCCGTTCTTTCACGCCCATGATTTGACTCTCTAGTCGATTTTATACTGAGAAGTCATTTTACGGCGAAAAGTCCGCCTTGTCAAGGACGGCGATATTTAACGTTAATATTCATTGACACAACGATTATTAACATAATAAGATGTGCGCCGTATTTCGTCTGGAGAAATGATGTCGGAAACAAAGGAGACGATCATCGTGAAAAGAACGCTCATATTCGGCGTCTGTTTACTGCTTGTCCTGACCACGCTTCAGTACGGACAAACCAACCTGGGAAACGCCAAGCTGCTTCATCACACGGCCGACGGCGTCCGCTGGACGCAATGCGCCTTCGCTCCCGACGGCGTGCTCTGGATCATCTGGGTCAAGGGCGATACCAATAAAAAGAGCGGCGGCCCCATCTGGGTCATGTCCTATGACGGGACGACGGCTACGGAGCCGTACAACGTGACGGAATCCGGCTCGATCAAAGCCAACCGCCCGAATATCACGGTCTCGCCCAAAGGCCACGTCCTGGCGACCTGGGGCGTCGTCGCGGATAAGGCGACCTATCTGAGAATCCGGGATCCCAAGACCAAAACCTGGGGCCAGATCGAAACGATCGCATACAACTACGGCGGCGACGAGCCCCTCGCCCAGATGGACCGGGACGGCAATATCCACGTCTTTTTCACCGACGAAGCGGGCGGCATCGTCTTCGCCCGGTCCAGGATCAACGGCGCCTGGGAAGGCATCGCCCAGCTGAATCAGCAGCGCGGCAAGCAGGGCTCCCTGACCATTGACCCGAACGGCGTCGCCCACGCCGTCTGGATCGAGAGGGCCGCCTCCGGTTATAAAAATGTTTATACTCAGAGAACCCTGACCACGGGTTGGAAGACCCGCGAGGCCCTGCCCGGCGGGCTCGGCGTCTCCAATCACCCCTGGATTACGTCAGGACCGAATAACGTCGTCGTCGCCGCCTGGGAAGACAACAACACCGGATTGGAAAACGGGGCCGAAATCCGGGTCCTGAGAATCGGGACCACCACGCCGGCGATCGTCGTCCCCTTCACCATGCAGCATTTTCCGCGCATCGTCGTCGACAGCAAGGGCAATATGCACGTGGCCTGCTCGGTCGGCGGCAGCGACTACGGCTACGGGATCCGCTACACGAATAATATCGGCGGTGACTGGCGGACGCCCCAGACCATCGCGGCCAATCATGACAAGCTCCCCGGATTGTCGGCGAACTCGGCCGGCAACGTGGCCGCCACACAGTCCAGCTATACCTCGGACGGGACCGATATCTGGGTGTATTCCCTGGCCCCGATCGAGAAAATCGACGTGATCGAGGCGGATTTCACGTATTCTCCGACGACCGGGTATCCCCCGCTGACCGTCGGCCTTCACGCCGTTCCGGCCTTCGGCGCGAACGGCGCGGAAGTCAGTTACGCCTGGACGATCAGCGACGGCGGCACGGCCGCCGGCCGCGAAGCGACGCATGTTTTCGAAACCGCCGGAACGTACACCATCACCCTGACGATCACCGACAATCAAGGCCGAACGGACGAAATCAGCAAGACGATCACGATCAAGAAAACCAATCCGCTGGTTCCCCTCGAACCCCGGCTCACGATCGCCATGAGCTCGGCCTGGAGGAATCCGCAGATCACCTATTGGCTCGCCTGGGAAACCAATCCCGCCAATATCCCGGCGCACATCCAGGGCTACGCGATCTACGTGAAGGAAGGCGACGGCGAATATGCCCGGCTGTTGACGGTTTCCCCGACCACGGTCGATGCGTCGTTTGCCTTCACGGATCTGAGAGTCAGACGGACCTTTGCCGTCAGCACGTTGGGCTACGGCGGCACCGAAAGCCCCCTGGTTTATTTTCAGTGAGGATCTGACCGGCGAAAAAGATCGAGACCTGAGTCCGGGGTACCGGCAGCCGCCGGGCGGCTGCCGGTACCCCGGACATTGAACCATATCGATTCCGGCTGTTCATCCCGGATCCCCCCGATGATTCGATGACGTCGCGGGGAGCTTGCCCTAAGCATAACAAATCCCGCCGGCCATGAAGTGGTTCAACCGACTCTCCCCTCTCCTGCAATCTTTGATCGCCCGCCTGACGGAGAAGAGGGAGATCCGGATCGCTTGCTACTCAACGGAACAGCCGGCTTCCCCTTTTCCTGGCGGGGATGAGGCCGACGGCGCGGCCGAATCCTGGCCGCGACGGCCGGCGGCTCCCGTCTTCGAGACCGGATGGAGAATAGAGGCGACGCCGAGCAAGGCGCCTGGTACCGCCGGCCTTTCCGGATATGTTCAGGAAGCGCCCGGTCTCAGAAGTTATACTGAATTCCCACCACCGGCTGGAGATGGATCAGGTCGGCCCGTTTGCCCAGCGTGGCGTTTTTGGGATTCAGATACACCGCCCGCACGTCGAACAGAAGGCTCAAACCCTCGTTCAGCCGGTATTCGAGATTGAGCACGACCCCTATGGAGAATTCCGTGAATTTGTCCGTGGTGTAGACCGGATTCGAAATCGTGACATGCTCGTCATCGTAAGGGGCTTCCTCGGAAAAATCGAAATCCACGAGGCTCTGCATCTCCCCGAGGTTCAAGCCGATCATCGGACCGGCGGCCAGGGTGATCTTGTCCGTCCGCATGAGAGAAAAGAGGGCGAAAACGGAAAATTCCAAGAGCGTGTTGTTGAGATCCCCGCTCGCGAACGTGACGGTCCGGGGCGTGGAAGGGAGGAAGGGATGGGGAAACGAGCCCGTGTACGTGCCCGGCTGTTTCAAGGTGCTGTACGCCGCGCCGATTCCGACCTTGGTCCGGCCGAAATATCTGCCGAACTGCAGCTCAAACGCCGGGACCGTGCCGAAGGAATAGCTTTGCTCCAGTGTCGCCGTTTCACCGTAGAGACTCATCGATTTCGTTACGGTAAGCCCCGCGCCCGGGTAGAAGGAGAGGCCGGCCCGGCCGGCGATAAAATAGGACGAGCGTTTGGGAGCCGAAGGTTCCGCCGAGGTCGGGGCGGCCGGCGCGGCGGGAGCCGTTTGAACGGCCGGCTTGGCTTCTGCCGGGACGTTCCCTTCAAACCAGAACGAGATCTTCACTCCGTCGGCGCCCAGGGTGATCCCGTAGGCCGGAACATTCGGGCCGAGATCGAACGTGACCTGGACTTTTTCCGGACCGGGGCGTTCCATGCGGACGGACAGCACGCCCATTTCGCCGATCTTGGTAAAAGATAAGACCCGCGTTTCGGAGATCGGCGTCACGTCGACGACCAGACGGGGCGGAGAGGCCAGGAGAGACGCTTCGGCGGCGTATGTCCCTTCGATCTTCAACAGGATATTCAGCCGCGCCCCGTCCTTCTGGAAAGACATTTCCGTCAGGACGGCGGGCGTCTGGCTCATCAACAGCCCGGCGCCGAAATTCATCAGGACGGCGGCAAGAAGCGCCGGGACGATTCGTCTGGATGTGGTCTTCATTTTATGATCCTCCTGCCCGTTTCCCGCAGCGCGATCGATTCCTGGAGGCTTTCGTCATTCTATCGGAAAACGGAAATAACACGGCGCATAGTTTATTGTGTTATTATTCTTCTTGTCAACGATTTTTAATGTTATAATTAGGCGGACAAAGCGGATCGACAAGGAAACATAAAAGAGAGAGGCGCCATGACCGAGATGATCAAAGCAAATCGAAGCGGACGGCCGCCGAAATTTCACGAACCCCGCCATCCCGTGACGATGACTTTGCCGGAGCGGGCCCTGGAGTTGCTCGCTCAGATCGATCCGGACCGGGCCCAGGCCGTGGTCAAGGCCGCGGAAGCCGCGACCGGAGCGGCTGAAAAGCACCTGAAGCCGGTCAAGCTCGTCGAAATGGCCCCGGGGAAGTCCTTGATCGTCGTCGGGCCGAGCAAAGCCCTGAAGGGCATTCCCTGGCTGAAATTGATCGAAATCGCGCCGACGCGTTTTCTCCTGACCGTTCCGCCCGGCACGCCGGTGGAGGCGCTGGAAGTCGCCCTGCGCGACCTGACGAGCGATCCCCTGCTCAGGAAAAACGAAAGGGAAATGGCCGTTCTCTCCGAGCTCCTGGCGATGATCGGCCATCAGAGGCGGATGAAACGTCTGGACAAAGCCGAGATCCTCATCGTCAAGACGGATTGACGCCGGGCCGTTACCGCGAGGGCTTGTCGTCCAGGCGGATCTCCTGCCGGTAATCCACCCAGACGCGGCTCCCCCGCCGCGGCCGGAGCAGCTCCAGGGCCTTGAGGAACGTCTTATTCCGCTTCTGCCAGGTCCGGTTGAGCGTCCGGGCGTACTGGTTGATGGCCAGGGCCACCCAGCGTCCCTCGAAGACGTTGCGAACCTGCTCCTTGAACGAGTAAAACCGCTGATGGCCCTTGATCTGGGCCTTCTGCAGGTCGGCCAGCGACAGGCGGCGCGGCCGGAAGACGGCATGGTGGGCGTCGTAGAGCGACCAGTCGGTGAAGGCGATCCGCTCCTCCTCCGTCACCTTTTCGTAAAACGCGCTTCCCGGAAGCGGCGTGAGGATCAGGAACTGCGACGACGTCAGGCGCGATTTACGGGCCCATTTCACCGTCTCCCGGAAGGTGGCCCGGTCGTCCTGGTCGAAGCCGAAGACGAACATGCCGTGGATGTGGATCCGGCGGCGGCGGAAGACGCGCACGGCCCGGTTGAGCTCGGCGAGCGACTGGGCCTTGTGGGATTCCTGAAGGCTTTTCGGATTCACGGATTCGAAGCCGATGCAGACCGTATGGCAGCCGGCTTTCTTCATGAGACGGACGAGCTCCGGATCTCGGGCGACGTCCGCCCGGACCTGGGTCGTCCATTGAAATTTGAATTTCTCCCGGATCATCGCTTCCAGCAGCTCGCGGGTCCGCGGCTTGTTGGCGGCGAAATTGTCGTCATAAAAGAACAGATATTTATGCCGGCCGGCGTGGGCGCGCAGCTCGGCGATGATATGGTCCGTGGATCGGAAGCGGTAGGCCTTGCCGAACATCCCGGTCACCGAGCAGAACGTGCAGTCGTACGGGCAGCCGCGCGACGTCTGGACGGGCAGGACCATTTTTTTCCCGGCCCATCGGCGGTCGGGTTTCAGGAGGCCGAAATCGGCGAAGGGAAAGGCGTCGAGGTCGCGCGGCGGGGCGGCCTTGGGATTATGGACGATCCGGCCGTTTTGCCGGAATGATAAACCGGGGATGCCTTTGAGATCCGTTCCGGCCCGCCAGGCATCGAGGAACATCGGCAGAGTCTCCTCCGCTTCGCCCCGCAGGACGAAATCGCCGTGCTCGAGCCCTTCGTCCGGAAGGAAGGTGACGTGGGGACCGCCGAACATGACCGGGATCCCCAGGTTCCGGACGCGGTCGGCGATGGCGTAAGCCCGGGGGGCGGTCGAAGTGATCGTCGAAAGCCCGACGATGTCGGCGCTTCCGATCACTCCGAAATCGAGCTCCCGGAAATCCTCGATGAAGAGCTCGACGTCCCAGCCCCTCCGGCTCATGATCGTTCCCAGGAGAAGTGTTCCCAGGCGCGGCGAGGGGAACTTGGAAAAGATATGGAGATTGGGCGAATGCGGCTCGATCAGGGCGATTTTAGGCATGGATTTTCTCCCCCTTGATCGCGGGCCGCTTGGCGTTTTTGGCCTTGAGGCCGGCGATTTCCTTCCGTTTTTTCTTGAGCAGGTCCTCCCAGCGGTCGAGCCCTTCCCGCAGCTGGCGCATTCTCTCGTTGAGGGAGGTCGCCGCTTTCGACAGCTCGTCGAGCTTGGCCGAGGCCTGGTCCGGCGAAAACGCGTTCAGGTCGTTCTGCAGGGCGAAGAAATCTCGAACGAAATCGGATACGGACTTGATCTCGTCGAGGCTGTAGCCGAAGAGTTGGAGATCGCGGATGAGCTGGCAGAGAAAGACGTAGGACGTGTCGTAGAGGCGGAAGCCGCCTTCGCTCCGCAAATCCGGATCGAGGATGCCGACCTCTTCCCAGTGCTTGATCGTCCGGGGACTGACCCCGGCCTTTTCCGCCAGCTGGCCGACGGTCAGGAGCTTGTCTTTGTCCGCCGCCTTTTTCTCCCCTCCCTTGGCCTGAGGCCAGCCGTATTTTTTGATGATCTTCTGGATTTCCTCCAGGCCGTATCCCAGCTCCCGGAGCTTGCGGACGTGGGCCACGCGTTCGGCGTCCGAAGCGTCGTAACACGGCGTTTTGTCCTCGGCGAAGCCGACCGGCTTGAGGATTTTGGCCTTCGTCCACAGGTCGATTTCGATCGCCTCGATTCCGGACCGGGCCGCCAGCTCGTCTCTCGTGATCATTTCCTTGCCCATGGCAATACCCTCACGTTTGATTGTATCAATATATAAACCATACTTATACGTTAACGTATAGTTTATTCATGGACAAATGTCAAGAGGAGAAAAGCGAATCGGCCGGATTAGCTTGGATTATGCACGAGTCGAGATGGCCGCGTAAGAATTTTGAAATATTTATGAATAATCCAGGTTAAAACTTCAACCGGATGACGAGCGGGGGTATGCCCGTCCGGGGAACGAGGACAAAGACGCTGCCGAAGTCGTCGTCGGCGATCGTCTCCACCGTTTCGTGCCCGAGAAGCGTCAGGAGCTTCGGCAGCGTATCGGAGTGGCCGACGACGAGAACGATGTCCTCGGCATGTCGGCCGCGGAGGCGCTCGATGAGGCCGGCCGCATCGGCCGCCGGAATCGTTTGAACGGGAATCCGAAGGAGGGCGGCCAGCGGCTCGGCCGTTTCCCGGGTCCGCCGGTACTCGCTCGCGTAAATCGCCGTCACCCCCGCCCCGGCCAGCATCTCGGCCAGCTTCCCGGCGCGGGTTCGGCCGGCTTCGGACAAGGCCGTATCCTTTGAGGCGTCCGCTTTTTCCGCATGACGGACCAGGATGACGGCCCGCTGGGCCGCCGCCGGAAGGGCCGCGGCGGCGAGAAACAAACAAACAACGATCCTCCGCCGGACGAAGGGAAAGCGGCGCCGGCTCATCGGCCGAGCTTGTAGAAACCCCGAATCATCTTCTGGGCGAGCTTTTCGGGAAGCAGGCGCTTGAGGAAGCCCATGGCCGGGACGAGATGCCCGGTGTAATAAACCGGGCCGGGATTTTTCTTTTCCATCACCTTGATGATTTTCGCCGCGGCCGCCTCGGCCGGGGAGGCCTTGTCCATCTTCTTGTCCCGGGCCAGACGGAAAGCGGCCAGCTCGCTTTCATAGACGCCGTCCGGGGCCGCGATCATCCGCGGCTCGATGTAGGTCTTGATGTAGCCCGGCACGACCAGGCTGACCTTGACGCCCCGGCGGGAAACTTCCTGCCGGAGGGACTTGGTGAAGGCCTCCAGGCCGAGCTTGGTCGCGGCATAAGCCGACTGGAACGGCGGCGGGAACGTCCCGGTCAGGGAACCGATGTTGATGATCGTCCCGCGGCCCCGCTCCCTCATCGCCGGGAGATAGGCCTTTGTCAGCCGGATCAATCCGATAAAATTCATCCGGAAAAGCTCTTCGACCGCCTCGACGGAAACGTCTTCGACCGGGCCGATCTGGCTCTGGCCGGCGTTGTTGATGAGGACTTCGACCGGGCCGGTGGCGGCCACGAGGGCGTCGACAGATGCGTCGCTTCCTTGTTCGAGGGGCAGGTAGCGGACGCCCGGAACCGGCAAGGCCACGGTTTCCGGGTCGCGCGAGGTCCCGATGACCGGAATCCCGCGGCCGGCCAGGGCGGCGGCCAGGGCCCGCCCGATTCCTTTGGAAGCGCCGGTGATGAGAACGGGGCCCTGGATCATATTTCGGTCTTCCCGTCGTCTTCCTTGTTGTCGGCCTTCTTTTCGGCCTCGTAACGGACCAGAGCGGCCTTGACCGCGGCCAGGTCGAGATGGAGCTCGTCCCTGACCTTTTGATAAGCTTCGACCGTCCGGGCGACGTCGTCGTCGGTGTGGGAGGCGGTCGGGATCATCCGGAAGAGGATGACGTCGCGCGGCACGACCGGGTAGGTCACGCCGGTAATGAAGATCCCGAGCTCCCGCATCTTCATGATGATCGCCATGGCGATCTGCATGTCCTTGAAATGGACGAAGACGGGCGTGACTGGCGAGGGGACCTCCCCGACCATGTACCCGAGATCGCGGAGCCCCGCTTTCAGCTTGGCGTTGACTTCCCACATCCGGGCCCGCCGGTCGTTGCCCTCGGCGACGAAATCGAGAGTCCGGTTCAGGACTTCGACGTAAATCATCGGCAGGCTCTTGGCGAAGACCTGGGTGCGGGCGTTGAACCGGACCCAGTCGCAGACCTCGCGGGTCGAGCCGGCCACGCCGCCGATCGCGGCGAAGGCCTTGGCAAACGTCCCGAGGTTGATGTCGATTTTGTCCAGGCACTTGAAGTATTCGCCCGTTCCCCGGCCGTTGGGCCCCATGACGCCGAAACCGTGGGCGTCGTCGACGAACAGGCGGGCGTCGTATTTTTCCTTGAGGTAGCAGACGTCGGCCATCGGGGCCAGGTCCCCGGTCATCCCGAAGACGCCCTCGGTGACCACCAGCACCCCGCCCTTGCGGTCGCGATTGACCCGTTTCAGGTGCATTTCGAGGCTGTCGAGGTCGCTGTGCTTCCAGACCCGGAACTGGGCCTGGGACATAAACATCGCGTCGACCATTGAAGCATGGGCCAGCTTGTCGATGAGGATCGTATCGTTCTTGTCGCAGAGGGCCTGGATCGTGCCGAGGACGCCGAGGTAGCCGTAATTGAAGAGGATGGCGTCCTCTTTGCCCATGAATTTGGCGAACTTGGCTTCCAGGTCGAGGTGCTTCTGGGTGTTGCCGGTCATCATCCGGGCGCCCATCGGCGCGCCGGGGCCATATTTGCGGGCGGCTTCGACGGCGATGGCCCGCAGCTCTTCGTTTTCGGCCAGGCCGAGGTAATTGTTGATCGACCACTGGATGACTTTCTTTCCCTGGTAGGTCATTTCCCGGCCGGGAAGAGGGTCGAGGATCGGGCGGGTGAAGAAAAAATCGTTCCGGGCCCGGAACATCCCGAAATACCCGCCGTCCGTCCGGCATTTTTCAAAAATATCCATCCGTGTCTCCTTTTAGCGAAGGGGGCTTATTTAATCACAAGTCCCCGGGGTTTTTCAAACGCCGGCGGCGGGCCTAACGACGGGGGCGGATCATGTTCTCGGGCTTGAAGATCTCGTCCAGCTTTTCCTTGGGAAGGAGTCCCTTTTCCGCGACCAGGACGTATACGCTCCGGTCCGAGGCGATCGCTTCCTGGGCCAGGGCCGAACACGTTTCATAGCCGAGCTCGGGTACGAGGGCCGTGAGAAGAGCGAAGCTCCGCTCGACGGCCCGGCGGCACTGGGCCTCGTCGGCCGCGATCCCGTCCACGCAGCGGAGGCGGAGGGTGTCCATGCCGTTTTTCAACATCTCGATCGATTCGAAGATGCTCTGGGCGATGACCGGCTCGAAGACGTTGAGCTGGAGCTGGCCGGCCTCAGCCCCCAGGGTGACGGCCAGGTCGTTGCCGATGACCTTGAAGGCGATCTGGTTGACGACTTCGGGGATGACCGGATTGACCTTGCCCGGCATGATCGAGGAGCCCGGCTGGCGCTTGGGGAGGTTGATCTCATGCAGGCCGGCGCGCGGTCCCGAGCTGAGGAGGCGGAGATCGTTGGAGATCTTCGAGAGCTTGACGGCCAGGCGCTTGACCGCCGAGGAAAACATGATGAACGCGCCCGTGTCCTGGGTGGCCTCGACCAGGTCGGGAGCCAGCCGGAGCGGGATCCCGGAAATCTCCCGGAGGTGGGAAACGGCCAGCGGACTGTATTCGGGCGAGGCGCAGATGCCCGTCCCGATGGCCGTCCCGCCGAGGTGGATCTCCTGGAAGAGGGCCGCGTTCTGCTCGAGCCGGTCCACTTCTTCCTCGAGGGTGACGGCGAAGGCTTCAAATTCCTGGCCGAGGGTCATCGGGACCGCGTCCTGGAGCTGGGTCCGTCCCATTTTCACGACGGACCGGAATTCCCGCCCTTTGGCCCGGAAGGAAGCGACGAGCTTTTTTAGAACGACGATAAGCTTCTGGGTGCTGGAAATGAAAGCCAGGCGCAGGGCCGTGGGATAGACGTCGTTCGTCGATTGGGACAGGTTGACGTGGTTGTTCGGATGGCAGCCGGCGTAATCCCCGCGCTCCCGGCCCAGGATTTCCAGGGCCCGGTTGGCGATGACCTCGTTGGCGTTCATGTTGGTCGAAGTCCCCGCCCCGCCCTGGATCATGTCCACGACGAAATGCGTGTGCCACCGGCCGTCGATGATCTCCAGGCAGGCTTGGTCGACGGCCGCGGCGATGTCGGCGGGCAGAAGGCCCAGCTCCCGGTTGGCCCGGGCGGCGGCCATCTTGACCTGGGCCAGGGCGACGATCAGGTCGGGAAAGCGGGAGATGGAAATGCCGGTGATCGGGAAATTTTCCGTGGCCCGGAGCGTCTGAATGCCGTAATAGAACTCCGAGGGGACGTCGCGCTCACCCAGGAGATCGTGCTCCCGGCGGGTCCGGCCGGAGATGTACTGGGCGGCGGCGTTGACGACCTGGTTGGTCGTCTGCCGCATCCTCCGGGAAATGACCCGGGCGATGCGGGACAGAATCTTGACCACGAGAGCGGTCTCCGCGGCCATCAGGTCCTGGACGGCGGCCCGGGACAGGAGAAAGGCGATCGTCGGCTCTTCGGCCCGGGCGGTCGTGGAATGGGGGTAGTCGTCCATCAGCGCGCCTTCGCCGAGAAAATCGAACCGGCGGAAAAGGGCCAGCCCTTTTTCCTCGCCCAGCGGGGCTTTCTTGAACAATCGGACCGATCCCTGATAAATCAGGAAGAGGTTCTCCCGGGTCTGGTTTTCCTCGAAGAGGACCTCCTCTTTCTCGTATAAAACCATTTTCAGGCGGGCAGAGACCGCGTCGCGCTCCGGAGGGGTCAAGTCCTGGAACAGCTCGATCGCCTTGAGGAACACGTCCATCTCGGCCGGGGAAGGAACGACGACGCCTGGATCCGTGTTTTTCATCATCGACTCCTGAGCTTATCCCAAACCAACGTCCAGAATCATCATGATGACGAAACCGAACATCGCGCCTATCGTGGCGATGTCCGTATGCTCGCAATGCTGGGATTCGGGGATGACTTCCTCGATGACGACGTAAATCATGGCCCCGGCGGCAAAGGCCATCGCCCAGGGCAGGAGCGCCCGGGCTTTCAAGACGGCCATCGCTCCGATTACGCCGCCGATCGGTTCCATGAGCCCGGAAAACTGCCCCCAGAAAAAGCTCTTGAGCCGCGTCGCCCCGTCCCGGCGGAGGGGGACGGACACGACCATGCCCTCGGGCAGGTTTTGGAGGCACATCCCGATCGTCAGGGCGATGGCCGCGCCCAGCGTCGCCTCGCCGCTGCTGAGGGCGATCGCCCCGAAAGCCACACCGACGGCCAGGCCTTCGGGAATATTATGGAGGGTGATGGCCAGGACGAGGAGGATGGTCCGCTGCCAGTGGGTTTTGAGGCCTTCGGCCTTCTCGAAGCCGGCGTGGAGGTGGGGCAGGACAAAATCGACGGCCCGCAAAAACAATCCGCCGAGGAGAAATCCGCCGGCGGCCGGAAGCCAGGGAATGCCGCCTGCATTGCGGGCCATTTCGATCGAGGGAGCCAACAGCGACCAGAAGCTGGCGGCGATCATGACCCCGCCGGCGAAACCGAGCAGGGCGTCGAGGATGCGGCGGTCGATCTTCTTGAAAAAAAAGACGACGCCGGCTCCCAGAGCCGTGGCCAGCCAGGTGCAGGTCGTGGCCAACAGGGCTTGGGTGACGGGAGACAATCCCCTGAACCATTCCATCATGAGGGACCAGTTTATCAGAACGCCGCGGAGTCGAAAAGCCCCCGCCGGCCTCCCCGCCCGGCCCGCATCCCGTTGAAAAACACGTCCGTTCATGATATGCATCCGGCGGGATGCGAACATGATCAAGCCGAGTAGATTTTCCGGGTCCCCGGAGGGAACGCTTTTCCACATGCTTTCCGAGGCTTACGCGAACTTCCCTGAGCTCGTCCGGGCGGAAAGCCTGAGCTGGGAGGAATTCGACAGGTTTGTTTACGCGAATCTTACGGTCATGGACGGGAACGGCTTCCTGTCCGAGGAAGACGGCGCGCTCATCGGCTTTGCCACCTGGGACCCGCGAAAGCTTCCGGAATCGATCGAGCTCGGCCACAATTGCGTGCTTCCCGCATACCGCGGCCGAGGGTTGGGAAAAGAGCAATTATCCCTGGCCTTGGCCGGGATAAGCGAGCGGAAACCTCATTCCATCGTCGTCAAAACCGGGGCGAATCCGTTTTTTCTGCCCGCCCGGCGGATGTATGAAGCCGCGGGTTTTAAAAGAACCGGGACGGAAAAAAGGAATGATCCGCTGGTCCCGGAAATCGTCGTTTACCGGCTCGATTTCGCCTGAAGCCCGTTAGGTCTCCGGGACGATCTCGATGGAAACCGGTTTCAGGCCGACCTCGATCGACGCCGCGTAAGGAAAATCCGAATTCCCCGTCGGCCGGACTTCGACCGGCTTGCCGTCCGCCCGGACCGCGCCCGGCGTCAATCCCGGAAACGCCAGCCGGATCTCCGTCACGTGGGCGTCGCCGGTCCGGTTTTCGATTTCGATGGCGATCTTTTTCAATTCGCGGTCGGTCCGGATCGGCCGGTCCGCGGCGAAGCCGTCGCGGCCGAGCTCGACTTTGAATTTGCGCAAACCGGGAGCGGCCGTCTCCCCGAAAGCGTCCGGAGCGGCCGCCGGCGATTCCACGACCGCGTAAAACCGGCGGCGCAAACCGTCGCGCGGGACGATCTCGAACGCCCCGTCGGCTTCGGCCATGGTCCCGCCGTAGGCGATCCAGCCGAAGACCGGATCATTGGTCAGGATCGTCGCGGCCATGCGCAAGGCTCCGCCGTACCCGAGGTCGATCTCCCCGTCGTAGGGCCAGGGCCCCCGGGCGACTTCCTTCCTCATCCAGGCCCGTCCCCACCGGGCGGTTTCGAACTGCCAGCCCGAGGCCCCGTCGTTCTCTTTTCCCGGGAACCAGTATCCGTAGTTCGTTTCGGGCCGGCCGGTGTTCATCAGGGCCCAGGAGCTCAGGTACGAGGCGTAGCCGAGCCCGAGCCAATCGGCCGGCCGCGGAGCGAAATTCAAGCCGTAATCCAGAATCCCCCACCCGCCCATGGCCGCCATATAGCTCATCGCTCCCCAGTCCGAGGAGGCCGTGAAATCCGCCCCAAGCAGGTAATACGCCGGCTCGATCCAGCCCCGTACGGCCAGGCCGGCCCAGAGCTGGCGGTCCATGAAAGCCCGCGAATCCTCGCGCCGGACGAGCGGGTGCGACATCCAGATCTTCCGCGACTTGTCGAACCAGGATTTTTCATCCGGCGGCATGTCGTGGGTCGCTCCGTACTTGGCCAGGGCGTAGCTCGATTCGAAAGCGGTCCGGTCCACGGCGTATTCCGACCGGAACGGGTACTTGTCGTCATAGACGAAATACTTGACCTTCTTTTCCCACTCCGCGCGCAGGACAGCCGCTTTTTCGGGGAACCCTTCCCTTTCCAGCGTCTCCATGAGCGCCGGGATCAGGAGCTCGTTGTAGCATCCCCATTTGTACGTTTCGTACCAGGGCAGAACCTCGTAGGGATAAACGAAATAGGCCCGGGCGGTCTCATACGCCCGTTCGAGATATCCGGCGGCGTCCAGGTAATGGACCATGTCCGGAACCATTTTGGCGATCTCGTACATGTGGAAATACAGCATGACGATGTGCGGGTAATCATACGATCGCCAGATTTTCATCCGGTCGAGCCGGGCGTTTTCGTTCCGCGCCCGCAACAGCGGATCTCTCGCGTCCCGCCAGTTGGGGACGCCGTGGATGCCGTAGGGATAAGGCGTCTCCTTGTCCGTCCGCTGAAGCTTGCCCCAGACGAAGCGCTCCAGATAGTATTCGACGGAAGCGATTTCGGCGGCGTCCGGAAAGGAGACGTTTTTGGCCGCGATGAAGGGGGCCTTGCAGAGAGCCGGGTCGTCGCTGGCCAGGACATAACCCCACCAGAAGTCGAATCCGTCCGTGTCGTCCGGGCCGCGAAGGACGGCCGAGCGCATGTCCCAGACCGAATAGAGCCCGTCATACCATTTGGCCGGATCGCGGTGCTGCTGGCTTCCGACCAGGAACGCGGACCTTTTTTTAATCAGCGTTTCGAGCGGCTCGGTGACGAAAAATTCCAGGTACGACCGGCGGCCGCCGTCATGGCGGATCGTGATCATGTTTTCCCCGAGGCGGGCGAAGGCGATCTCGTAAAGCCGCGTCCCCGCCGCGTTTTCTTTCAGGGGGGTGATCTTCGTCCGGTCGGGAAACTCCGCCTCCAGCGCTTCGATCTTCGCCTTTGTCCGAAGGGCGATCCGGGCCGGGAGATCTTCGGGTACGGTCATCCCGGGAACGACCCTGACGTCGAAGGATCCTTCCCGGTAGAGGATGTCGCGGATTTCGCTATAAGACATGGCCCATTGGAAGCGGAATCCGATCGAATATCTGCCGTCGGCCGCGCCGGCCGGGCCCAGGTCCTTCATGGTCTGGGGCCGCCGCCAGGTCCCCCGCTTCTCGGCGCTTCCGGACAGGCCGGAATGGGCCAGGGCCCGGAAGCCGGATCCCATCTCGGCGAACCCGCCCTCGAGGGCCGTCCCCGGCAGGGTCGTGACGACCAGGTATGGCGGTTCGCCGTTGGGGCGGACGAAATAGATGAACGATCCGTCCCCGGACAACCACTGATGCTTGGTCCAGCTCTTTTCGAAGATCTCGTCCGGATTTTCCCCGAACGGCGGGCGCCAGGGAATTTCCGCGCCGAAGTCGCCGAGGGTCACCGGCAGCGGCATCCGCGTCGAAACCTCGATCGTCCAATCCAGGACTTTTCCGTCCGTCCGAAAAGTCTGGGCGGTGTTCAGAACGGTCCCCTCCACGTCGTCGATATAGGAAAGGCGCCCCTGCTGCGGGGCGGCATCCAGCCGGGTCTGCTCCCGAAACGCGGAAAACCAGTCGCCGCCGGGAACGCGGTACCGGACGACCGGCGCCAGGCGGCGCCCGGGCGAGATCAGGGAGGAAGCGTACGGATCGAGGATATAGGAGAGTCCGGTGATCCCCTGGTCGTCATAGACGATCCGGAAGTCGCCCTTTTCGAGCGTCCGGGACGCTTGAGGCGGAATCGGCGCTTCCTGGCCGGCCGGACAGAAACATGATATTCCAAGGATCACGAATCCGAAGATCTGTTTTCGCGAAGGCGTTTTCATGAAGGGCGTTCTCCCGTTTGAAGGAAGAACAGTATAGCGCTTTCCGGCGAATCCGGAAACGCGTTTCAGATCCGGAGGCCGAGAAACGGATCGGCGGCGAGGATGGCCATGATTTTTTCGATCCGGACCGGCTTGAAAATGAAGCCCAGGGGATTGAGGCCCTTGGCCCGGTCGACGACCTCGCTGTCCGAATAGCCGGTCATGAAGATGATCGAAGTCGACGTTTCGGACAGTATCCGCCGAGCGGTTTCCACTCCGTCCAGTTCCCCGGCCAGCCGGATGTCCATGAGGACGATGTCCGGATGTTCCCGGGCCGCGGCGACGATCGCGTCTTCGCCCCGGGCGACTCTTCCGCAGACGGAAAATCCGTATTCTTCGAGCTCCAGGGCCAGCGACCGGGCGATGATGACCTCATCCTCCACCAGAAGAAAACGGATCGGAGCTTCAATCATGCCGTGACCCTCGGAGAGTAGAGATTGTCGTTGAACCGGATCTCGACGGCCGCCCCGCGGCGGCCGTCGAAACGGATCGTCCCCATCAGTTGGTTTTCCACGATGTCGAAAAGGATTTTCAATCCCAGGCCGTTCTGTTCCCGGATATCGGATCCCTCGGGGAAGCCGACGCCGTCGTCGGCATAGTCCAGCTCGATCAGGCCTTCGGGGTTCCGGGTCAAGCGGATGCGGATTTCGCCTTTCCGGCCGCCGGGAAAGGCGAACTTGGCCGAGTTGCACAGGAGCTCGTTGAGGACGAGCCCGCAGGGAATCGCCGTGTCGATCAGGACATCGACCCTGTCGAAGTCCATCCGCAGGACGATTCTCCGGTAGACGTCGTCGCAGCCGTGCATCTGAAGGGACGCCAGGTCGGCCAGGTACTCGTCCAGATGGATCCGCGACAGGTCGCGCGCCTGATAAAGCTTCTCGTGGGCCATGGCCATGGCCAGAATCTTCTGGTCGATCTCCTTGACGAATTCCCGGAGCCGGTCGTCCTTCCGGAACGCGGCCTTGAGCGTCAGCATCGCCCGGATGACGTCCATGTTGTTTTTCGTCCGGTGGTAGAGCTCCCGCAGCAGGGCGTCTTTCTCCGCCAGGGCCGTCCGGATCTGTTCCTCGGCCCGCTTGCGGTCGGTGATGTCTTGAAACGCCCCTTCGACCCGGACGACGGCTCCCGATTCGTCGCGGACCGCCTCTCCCGAGGTCCGGACCCAGACGCGGCGGCCGCCGGCGGTGATGATCTCATATTCCCCGTCATAGGGAATCCCATGTTGGACGCATTCTCTGAGGGCCGCGATGATTTTCCCGCGCCCTTCGGGGGCGTAAAATGCGAAGGCCTCCTCGAGCCGGGGCGAGAAGCCTGGCGGCATCTCATGGATGCGGACCACTTCTTCGGACCAGGAGACCCGGTCCTCATCCAGCCGGAGGCTCCATCCGCCGAACCGGGCCATCCGGCCGGCGGTATCGAGAAGGGCTTTGTTCCGGTTGAGCGCTTCCTCCGCCTGCGTCTGTTCGGTGATATCGGCGATGAAGCCTTCCAGGGCGATGACTTCGCCCCCAGCCCCGAAAACCCCCCGGCCTTGTTCCCAAACCCATTTTTCCGACCCCTCGGCCGTAAGAATGCGATATTTGATCCGGAACGGCCGCCGGTCCTTCAAGGCCTCTTGGACCGTATCCCAGACCGTCCCGCGGTCCTCGGGATGGATCACGTCGGCATAGGGGATTCTGTCCGCGCCCATGAGAACCCAGGGGGCGTATCCGGTCAGCGCCCGGCATCCTTCGCTGACGAATTCCATGGTCCATTCGCGGTCGTTACGGCAACGGTAGACCATGCCCGGAAGATTGCTTAAGAGCGTCGCCAGCCTCCGCTCGTTCTCCCGCAGGGCGTCTTCGGCCTGTTTCCGCCGGGTGATGTCTCGGATGACGGCCAGGAGCCGGTTCTCCCCCCGGATCTGCGAGGATTGGAGGGTGATCTCCACGGGGATTTCGCTCCCGTCCTTCCTCCGGATCAGCCATTCGAACTGCTGAGGCGTTCCCGCAGCCGCGGCAGACATCCTCATCCTGGCTTCGTCTCCGGTGAAAGGAAGCCCCGGGCTCACGTCCTCAATGGCCAGGGACAGGGCTTCCTCTTTGGACTCGAGGCCGAACAGACGGAGGGTCGTCTCGTTGACGTCGAGAACGCGGCCGGTCCGGGCGTCGCTGATGACGATCGCTTCCGCCGGGGAATCGAAGATTTCCCGGTATTTGATCTCGCTTTCCTTCAGCTCGTTTTCGGTCCGTTTTCGATCGGTGATGTCGACGGCCAGCTCGAGCCGGGCCTCGCGCCCGTCGGGCCAGGAAATGATCCGGTCGTGGAGGGAATAGGTCCTCTTGAGAACGGGATTTTCATGCTCCCAGCGATATGTGGCCGGCTTGATTTTCCGGATGATCTTGTTCGTGCAGAACGGGCACGGGGCTTTGCGGCCTTGCAGGGCGCGGTAGCATTTTTTCCCGACGGCTTCGCTCTCCAGCATCTTTCTCAGGGCCCGGTTGACGAAGAGGATTTCATAAGTCTCCGGGTCGGCGACATAAATGGCTTCTTCGATGCCGTCAAAGATGGACAGCATCTGGCGGCATTCGCGCTGGATGTCTTTTGCGGTTTTCCGGACGCCGGCGGGCGCGGCTTTCGCTTTTCGTGGAGCGGCTTTTCCGGCGCGGCTGGGTTTTGACGGCATGCGCATCTCTCCCGTCAAATTCCGTTATCAGCATCATAAGACAGGAGAAATCCGATATCAAGTCAAGTCGTTATTCAAAGCGCGGCGGCCCGTTTTCGGACGGCCTTGTCTTCGGCGTCAAGGACGGGGGGAAGAGTCAGTCCGTGGGCGACGGGGCGCCGGCGGCGGCCGACGCAGACGAAGGTGAAAAAGCCCTCGGCCTGGACGCGGGAACCGTCGCCGGAGACCATTTTCCCATAGATCGTCAGACTGGTTTTCCCGGCTTTGGCCGCCCGGGCTTCAACCGTGAGGATGTCGCCTTCCCGGACCGGAATTTTGTAGACGAGGTCGTGAATCCGCAAAAAAACCATGGTTCCGGGCAGGCCGGCCGACCGGGCCGCGCACATGTAACAGGCCTCGACGAACCATTCGAGCAAGCGGCCGGCGTAAAGGGTTCCGTGATGATTCATGTCCTCCGGCTTGACCAGGCGCGGGACGCGGATGACTTCCATGGGCGGCCTCCGGCCCCATCATACCAAGATTCGCCGGATCGCGAAATCGCGGATTTATTCCAGACCCGAGAATCCCCGCCGGCGCAGGGCTTCGTAAAGGACGATCGCGACGGCGTTGGAAAGATTGAGGGACCGGGCCCCGGGGTGCATGGGGATGCGAAAGACGCGGCCGGGGTGAGACTCGAGCAGGGATTCCGGCAAACCTTCCGTTTCCTTTCCGAAAACGAAAACCGCGTCGTCTTCGGCAGGCATTTCCGTATACGGCCGTTCCGCCTTTTTTGAGAAAAAGAGGCATCGCCCGGGCGGGAATTCGCGGAAAAACGCCTCGCGATGGTCATGCACGATGAGATCCACGTCGCCCCAGTAATCGGCCCCCGCCCGCCGCAGGCGCCGGTCGGTGAGAAGAAATCCCAGCGGCTTGACCAGATGCAGGCGGGCTCCGGCGGCGGCGCAGGTCCGGGCGATGTTCCCCGTGTTTTGCGGTATCTCGGGTTCAATCAAGGCCACGCTGATCGTGGAAATGGATCTCATCGCGCATCCCCTAAAAAAAAGGCGGGGACAGGTCGAGCGGGCCACTTGCTTTTTCGGCCCGCGAGCCCTGTCCCCGTTCTTTCGACGTCTCTGCTTTACGACGATCGCTCACTGCCCCGAGGCCCGTTCGAGCTTCTTCATGATCGCAAACATGAAGGCGGCCGAAACGAGGCAGGCGACCACGAGGATCAGCCAGAGCAGCCAGAGCTCCATCTTCATCCACATCCCGCCGACGATGCCCATGAGATACAAGCCGACGGCCGTGGCCGCAAACCAGGCTCCCTGGGCGAGTCCCTTATACTTGGGCGGGGCGACCTTGGAAACGTAGGAAATGCCGATGGGGCTGAGGAACAGCTCGGCGATCGTGATGATGAAATAGGTCGTGATCAGCCAGTAAACCGAGACCTGCGATTCGACCGGGGCGACCAGGCCGCCGAGGGCCTTGGGGCTCGGAAGGCCGCGCGACCCGATCACGAGGATGGTGAAGGAGACGGCGGTGATCAGCATCCCGAAGCCGATCTTGCGGGGAGCCGAGGGCTCTTTTTTTCTTTTGTTGAGCCAGCCGAAGAAGCCGACGACGACCGGCGTGAGGAAAACGATGAAGAACGGATTGAAGTGCTGGAACCTTTGCGGCTGGAACTCATTCAACGCGGAATACCCGCTATAACGGAGGAAGGCCAGGACGGCGAAGACCGCGGCGGCGATCGCTCCGCCCAGACGGACGGTTTTCGACGATCCTTTTCTGACCGCCAGCACCGCTCCGCCGATCGCCAGGAACAGGGCCAGCAGTCCGACCATGTCAAACCAGATATAGGACAGGGCTCCGACGCTGTGGACGGTGTAATCGCGGGCGAAGAAGGTCATCGTCAGGCCGCTCTGCTGGAAAGCCATCCAGAAGAAAATGACGACGAAGAAGACCAGGCCGAGGGCGACCAACCGTTCCTTGGTCTGCTGCGGCGTCAGCTCGACGACCTGCGATTTGAGGGCTTCGGATTTCGCCTTTTCCCGTTCGGTCAGGTCGGCGTGCTTGTAATACTTGCGGAAGGCCCAGAAGACGATCATGGACAAAATCAGGCTCAGGCAGGCCACGCCGAAGCCGAAATGGTAGGACCGGCTCAGGGCGTTGATATAGCGCTCGGAGAACGCGCCCAGCGTGGCCATCGTCACGCCCGGATCCTGCAGCTTGGCGATATCAAGATAAGTCCCCGCATCAGCCACGGCGCCCTTTAATAAGCTGTTGGCGAGCGCGGGAATGCGGGCGTCGTATGTCAGGTTCGCCCCTTTGAGGATCCAGTTGCTCATGATCTCCGAGGCGCTCGGGGCGAACATCGCCCCGATGTTGATCCCCATGTAGAAGATCGTGAAGGCCCGGTCGCGCAGGGCGTCGTACTTGGGATCGTCATACAGGCTGCCGACCAGGGCCTGGAGATTGCCCTTGAACAGTCCCGTTCCGATGGCGATGACGGCCATGGCCGCGACGACCAGGGGCAGCCCGGTGTTCATCGCCGTCGGAATCGCCAGCAGGATGTAGCCGAGGAACATGACGATCAGCCCCAAGCTGACGGTCTTGCCGTAGCCCAGGACCTTGTCCGCCAGCAATCCGCCCAGCAACGGGAAGAAATAGACGCAGACCATGAACGTGCTGTAGACGAATCCGGCCGTGGCCGCGCTCATCCCGTACTTGGCCTGCATGAACAGGACGAAGATCGCCACCATCGTGTAGAAACCGAATCGTTCGCCCATGTTGGCGAAGAAAGCGACGAACAGGCCTTTGGGATGCTCTTTAAACATGATTCGATCTCCTGAAAACGGGGGGCAACATACGTTCGGGTAATATACCATGCCCCGGGGGAAATTCAAAAAACGGGACGCCGGGCGGAGGACATGTTGAATTCCCTGCTGTTTTCGATTAAATTTTGATAGGAACTGAAAGATCGGAGAAGAGGAGGCCGCCATGAACCCCACCCTTCGCCGTTTGGCCGCGGTCGCGATTCTGGTCGCCCTGTCGGGCCTTTCTTCCTGCGCCGTCAACCCGGTCACCGGGAAAAGCGAGATCATGCTCATCCCGGAAAGCCAGGAAATCGAGATGGGCAAGGAGACCGACCGGAGCATCCGGGAACAGTACGGATTTTACCAGGATCCGGCCTTGGCTTCCTATGTGGACCGGGTCGCCCGGCGCCTCGTCCCCTACACCCATCGCAACAAGCTCGAGTATCATTTCGCCGTCCTCGACACGCCGGTGGAAAACGCCTTCGCCGCGCCGGGCGGCTTCGTCTACGTCACCCGCGGTTTACTGGCGATGATGAATTCCGAAGCGGAGCTGGCCACCGTCCTGGGCCACGAGCTCGGCCACGTCAACGCCCGCCACTCCGTCCGGGAATACAGCAAGCAGCTTCTTCTGACCGGAGGATTGCTCGTCGGGAGCGTCCTCAGCGAGGACGTGGCCAAGGTCGCGCCGTACCTGATGATCGGCCTCCAGGTGCTGTTTCTCAAGTTCAGCCGCGACGACGAATACCAGGCCGATAGCCTCGGGGTCCTCTATTCCCGGAGCGCCGGGTATTCGCCCGGCCAGATGATTCCCTTTTTCCATTCCATCCAGAAGCTCGAGGAAAAGGCCGGAAGCGGAACGAAGCTGCCGAATTTCCTTTCCACCCATCCCCTGACGGAAAAACGCATCGAAGAAGCCGAAAAGATGCTCGTGCCGGCCGACGCGGAGCTGGACGTTCTCCCCGAGGCGCTGGTGGCGAAGCTGGACGGCTTGGTCTATGGGGAGAACCCGCGGGAAGGATTCGTCGAGGCCGGCATCTTTTACCATCCCGAAATGGCCTTCGCCTTCGCCCTTCCCCAGGGTTGGGTCGTGCAGAACACTCCCAAGCAGGTCGTCATGGTTCCCAAGGATGAAAAAGCGGCCATCGTCCTCAGCGCCGAGAAAACGGACAAGGATCCCGCCGCATACCTCCAGGAGCAGATGGCCTCGCTGAAGGACGTCCAAGTCCGCGAAGTCTCCCGGGAAAACCGGATGATCAACGGGCTGCGGGCCGCGGCCGGGGTCTACCTGATCAACAGCCAGAACCAGCAGGAACAGACCGCATATGACGTCAACTGCATCCGCAAGGACGCCATGATCTATACCTTCCTGAGCATGGCGGCGAAATCCGATTACCGGGGCTACCAGGGCCAATTCGACCGGACGACCCAGAGCTTTCAGCGCCTCACCGATCCCAAGCGCCTGAATGTCCAGTCCCGCCGGCTTTCGGTCCGGCGCGTGCCGGCCGCCCAGACGCTGAAAAATTTCCTGAGCGGGGCGGGCGTGCCGGCCGAGAAGTGGCCGACGATCGCCTTCCTCAACGGCCTGAACGTGGACGATCAAGTCGCCAAAGGAAGGCTGATCAAGATCGCGAATTGAATTTCACTTGATCTTCCGTTTTTTGTGAGGTGGAGTATTGGAGGAAAGGACGGTCTCGCTCGTCGTCCGGTTTTCCTGCGCTTCGCAGGCCCTACGTCGATTTTATCGACAAGGGCACGGCCCCTTTTCTCTCGATAATCTGGCAAGCGCTTCGCGCTAGTACTACGTCGGCCTTGTCGACAAGTGCTTGGCTGCGGCTTCCCAAGCACGCCCTAGCTCATAAGATTCGCGTAGGACTGCAAAGCCTGACATCTCGAAAGGCCTAAACCGGACGATCTTCGCTCCGGCCGTCCTTTCCTCCTTTTGAATAGCTCATAAAAAACGGAAGAGAATTATTTCAGCGCCAACTTCGCGAGTTGATCTGAGGGGTTACAAAAGAAAGCAACGATGGTCGTTCAACGTCTATCGACGATGAACGACCATCGTTGAAGCCTGGTCGGTGGGCATGACGATCACTTCGCTGATGTTGACGTGGGGCGGGCGAGTCGCGCAGAAAAGAACGGCCTCGGCGACGTCGTCGGGCCGGAGCGGCGTGAACCCCTGGTAGACCTTCGCCGCCCGCTCCTTGTCGCCGTGAAAGCGGACCTCGCTGAATTCCGTTTCGACCATCCCGGGATCGACTTCGCTGACCCGGACATTCGTCCCGTTCACGTCGAGCCGCAGGCCGCGGCTGAGGGCTTTGACGGCGAACTTGGAGGCGCAATAGACGTTGCCGGCGGGATAGATCTCGTGGCCGGCGATGGAGCCGACGTTGATGACGTGGCCGCGGCCGCGGGCGATCATCCCGGGCAGGACCGCCCGGCTGACATAGAGCAGCCCCTTGACGTTCGTGTCGATCATCTCCTCCCAATCGGAGAGCTTGCCGTCCTGTAGCTTGTCCAGCCCGCGGCTCAAGCCGGCGTTGTTGACCAGGATGTCGATCTTCTTCCATTCGTCGGGAAGATCGTCCAGGGCTCGGGCCACCGCGGACGCGTCCCGGACGTCGAGAGAAAAGGCCCGGACCGGAACGCCGAATTCAGCGGCCAGCGATGCGGCCAAATCCCGAACCCGGTCTTCCCGGCGGGCGGCCAGCATGACCGACGCGCCTTCCCGGGCGAAAACCCGGGCGCACGAACGGCCGATCCCGGAGCTGGCTCCGGTCACAAAAACGACGCTCTTTTTCAAAGACGACATGATTCACCTCGTTCGGGCGTTTTTCAAAGCAACCACCCGGTAAAAAATCGGGATCACTTCTGAGCGTTTTCGAGCATCACCTGCAAGGCCTCGTAGCCGACGGAAGCGCAGATTTCCTGGACGGCTTTGGTCAAGGCGGCGTTATGGCTGATCAGCGCGTCTTTGACCATGAAGGCCCGGTAATCCAGGTCCAGGGCGCCGTGGTAGGTCGCCAGGACGCAGCCGACGGCGCTCAGCCCGCAGAGATATACGGTATTGACGCCTTTCTCCCGGAGAAGCGCATCCAGCGGCGTTTTCTTGAAGCCGTTGGCGTAATTTTTGACGACCATCGGATCTTCCGGCTTGACCAGCGCGGACGCCGGGAACTCGAATTCCGGGGTGCCCTGGGCGGGGCCGAATCCGGGATCCGTATGATAAACCCGGATCACGGGATAACCATACAGCCGGAAGAGCTGGATGGCGGCGTTGATCATTTCCATCCCGATGCCCTTATCCGCCGCGTCCATCATCGGCAGGTAGGCGTTCTGGATGTCGATGACGAGCAGGGCCGGCCGCAACCGCTTCGTTTCCGGCGCGTTCTGAAAGGAAAAAGCGGGAAGGGCGGCGGCTAAAAGACCGGCCGCCAAAAATCCGACCGTTATTTTTTTCATGATTCCTCCTTATTTTCTGTCCGATGCCGATGTCGACATGAGGAAAAGATTAGTCCGCGGAGGGAACGATGTCAATTCCGCGAGCCATAAAAAAGGGCCCTCCCTTTAGGTGCGGAATGCCCGAAGGCAGACCGACGATCAAGAGATCGTCGTACAACAAAGGGAGAACCCTATTTCATACCAGGGAGACCGGCCGGACGTAATTCCAACCGGGCGGGCGGCGAACCGTCCCGAACACCAGAAAACCCGTTTCCGGCGGTCCGTCCACCGACGCTTTCACTCCTGCGCGCGACCGCCGATTGACGACCGATGATCTCCGGTCCGCCGTCCGCCCCGACGCGAACCTCTCATCGTTCGTTCCGGTCTCCATTCTTAAAATAGGTTCCAAACCGCCGATTGTCAATGCGCCGAAAAATATCCCCGGATCCCTTCCCTTTTTGGGGAGACGGAAAACGAGACGCTCTTCGCGGGAGGCCGGACAAAGCCGGGAATAGCGCGGCTTCAATCTCCGCACTGGGGCGCGGGCTTGTGACGGAGGGCGCTCCACATGATGGCGTAAGCGCAGCCGACTCCGGACCTGACTTCGATCGCGCCGAAGGCGCAATTGCGGGCGCAGGCGCCGCATTCCATGCACTTGTCGCGGTCCGCGAGCAACGCCTTGCGTCCATCCATTTTAAAAACGCCGTGGGGACAGACGTCCCGACATAATCCGCAACCCGTGCACCGTTCCGGATCGAATTTCAAGGTGACGACGTTTTTCAAATGCTCGAGAGGCATGATGGCTTTCCTTATCCTTTCAGGAGAAACGCGGCCACGGCCGCGGCCAGGCCGAGCCCTCCGGAGACGATCATCGCCGGAACGGCGATTTTCATCTCGGCGACCACGCCCGAAAGAGAGGTGAACGTGGACGATCCGGTGAAATTCATCGCCAGGAACGCCGAAAGCGCCGGAAAGATCAGAAGGTAGGCCGCCATCGCGGCCGCCGCCGAGGCTCCGGCCGGAGGGATTCCCCGGAGAGCGCAGACGACCGCCGCCCAGACAAGGCCGAGGATCGCCCCCTTCGCCGCGAACATCCGGCCGGGAATCCAGGGAAGCAGGGCCGGAGTCAGGACCGATCCCGTGACGATCGCCCCGGCCAGGCCCAGGCCGGCGAATCCGATCCCCTTGACGCCCAGGAGCGTCGCGGCTAGCCAGACGGCCAATCCTTCCAGGAAATATTTATTCCGTACGGCCGTGCTGATTTCCACGGGGGCCAGCTTGAGCCGGTCCTTGAAGGGAAACCTGACAAGCCGCATTTCCGGCGACGCTTTCATTCCGGCTTCGAGAAAGGCGGGGAGATCGGACGCCCGGACCGGGCCGTAAACGACGCGGAAACCCGTCCGGCGGGCGATTTCCGGAGCGGAAACGCCGGGCGCGCCGAGCTGCGGCAGAATCAAAGTGCGATGGGAAATGATTTTTTTCAGGCCCGAGGCTTCCAGGCGCCGGATAAGCTCCGTTGTGCCGAACGTCCCTTTGCCCGCCGCGCACCAGACGTTGATGCCGCGGGTGTCGAGGACAAGGATCCAGGCGTCGAGCCCCGGCACCGACTTCCGCAGGTGATCGAAGCTCAGCTTGTAGTTGGCCGAAACAAGCACCGGCGACCAGGGATCAGGCGCGCCCAGGGCATAGATACCGGGGGCGATTGCGTACCGAGTCCGGCCGATATCCAGTCGCATCCGGAGCGCGCCGCGGCCGTCGCGGGCGCTCAGGCGGGAGCCGACGACGGGGATTTCGCCGGCGGGCGTGAAGATCGTCCCCGAGACGAAACGAGGCGGCTCTAGGGTACGGACCGGTTCGGCGGCCGCTTTTCCGTCCGGAGCGCCGCAACAGGCCCCCTCACAGGAACAGGCCGCGTTGTCGAGCTTCGAAGCATCAACCTTGGGCAGAACCGGCATGTCATTTCCTTCCGCGGCAGCAGCCGCTTTCTTCATTATATTTCCAGACGGCGTCGGCCAGCTCCGTGACCGCGGCAACGATCGCTTCCCTCCGGCCGGCGGGGACCCGGTCCATGACCGCGTCATAATATCGATTGAACCGGTCCTCTATCTCGCGAAAAACCCGCCGTCCCTGGGG
>Ga0172371_10000734_pt1 | contig 51741 bp, 49 predicted proteins | sample Lak12m_FD_114543 | JGI IMG/M metagenome (GOLD analysis project Ga0172371, IMG submission 114543) | Freshwater microbial communities from Kabuno Bay, South-Kivu, Congo - kab_022012_12m | ecosystem: Environmental > Aquatic > Freshwater > Lake | place: Democratic Republic of the Congo: South-Kivu... | reverse complement strand
AGTGATACTATGTTAATAAATAAATCATATAAAATAACATACACGCCTAAAGTGCGCCAAGAGAATCCGGCTTGCCAAGGAGATAGTGTTAATCTAAGATACCACCGTGGGAATCCAGGCTAGAATAAATCCGACTCATACGGAGCAATTTGCCCCCCCAAGTCCCCCTGTCAGAATTGGGGAAGGAAAGAGAGCGGCTATGGACAACGCAGAGTTCAGGCGGCACGGTCATGATTTCGTCGATTGGCTCGCCGACTACATGGAAAATATCGAAGACCGGCCCGTCATGTCCCGGCTGAATCCGGGCGAGGTCAAGTCCAGGATTCCGGTCGAGGCGCCGGCGCAGGCCGAGCCGATGGACCGCATCTTCGACGACTTCAAGAATATCATCCTGCCCGGGATCACCCATTGGCAGCACCCCGGATGGCACGCCTATTTCCCGGCCAACAACAGCCCGGCCTCCGTCCTGGGCGAAATGCTGACCGCCGGGCTCGGCGTCCAGGGCATGGTCTGGCAGACGTCTCCGGCGGCCGCCGAGCTCGAGGACGCCGTCCTCGAATGGCTCCGCAAGATGCTCGGCCTCCCCGAGGGAATGAGCGGCGTCATCCAAGACACGGCTTCGACGGCGACGCTCTGCGCCCTGCTTTCGGCCCGGGAGAAGGCGACGGATTTCGAGTCCAATGAGAAGGGCTTGGAGCGGGGGCTCACGGTCTATGCCTCCCGGGAAGCGCACTCGAGCATCGAAAAGGGCGTCAAGATCGCGGGGTACGGGCGGCAAAACCTGCGCTTGATCCCGACGGATGCCGAATTTGCCGTCCTCCCGGCGAAGCTCGAGGCGGCCATCGGCGAGGACAAGACCCGCGGCCTTCGGCCGGCCTGCGTCGTGGCGACGCTCGGGACGACCTCGACCACGGCCGTCGACCCTCTCCGGGCGGTCGGCGAGATCGCCCGCCGCCACGGCGTCTGGCTCCACGTGGACGCGGCCTACGCCGGGACGGCGGCGATCCTCCCCGAGATGCGATGGATGTTGGACGGCGCGGAATACATGGATTCGTTCGTCTTCAATCCCCACAAATGGATGCTGACCAACTTCGACTGCTCGGCCTATTTCGTCAAGGACCCCGGACCGCTCCTGCGGACCTTCGAGGTCCACCCGGAATACCTCAAGACGGGAGTCGACCCCTACGTCAAGAATTACCGCGACTGGGGCATCCAGCTCGGGCGGCGGTTCCGGGCGCTGAAGCTCTGGTTCGTCATCCGCTCGTACGGTGTCGACGGCCTGCAAGCGTTCGTCCGGGAGCACATCAGGCTGGCCAAGCTGTTCGAAAGCCGGGTCGAGGCCGAGCCGGGCTTCGAGCTCATGGCCCCGGTCCGCTTCGGATTGGTCTGCTTCCGCCTCGACGACGGCCGCGCGCCCGACGCGATGAACAGGGTGAACCGAGAGCTCCTCGACCGGCTGAACGCGACGGGCAAGGTGTATCTCTCGCACACGGTGGTAAACGGGAAATTCACCCTGCGGATGGTCATCGGCCAGCGAATGACCGAAGAGAGGCATGTCCGAGCGGCGTGGGAGCTCATCCGGACGACGGCGGCCGGGCTGCTGAAATAATTCGGGGTCGCGTCTCCACTTTCCGTATGTTTCCCCTGACGGAATGGGGGCATGTACTTTGGGGACACATCCCGGGGATATGCCCCCAAAGTACATGTCCCTATCTTTTTTTCGGCTTGAACAATCCGGCCGCGTTCGCGCCCATCAAGCCCGCTTTGACCAGGTCGGGATCGGCGAGGCGGAGATCCCGGATCTGTACGCTGGTCAAGACCTTGTAATGGCGGGCGCGGTCCAAAGCGTCCCCGATGTAACTCACGTCCTCTTCGGTCGTCATCCAATGGTTCTTGTCGAAACGGGCCAGGTCGAAGGGAACGGAATAGGCCCGGAGCGTCTTTTCTCCGATCGCGTTGAAGTAGACGTCGAAGTAGGACATCATCAACTCGCGTATCGAGCGATAAATAGGCTCGCGGAAGCGGAGCACGGTGAAATTGGACTTGGCCACCGAGCCCCAGGCTCCGCGGCGGCGGAAGACGGCCAGGACGTGGTCGTCGTCGTTGTGCGAGCGCATGTCGACGAGGAGCGGCGGATGGCCGAGGGCGCGGAGCGCGGCGGCGGCGAAGAGCGCCCCCTCGAAGCAGTTGGCCTTCCGCTCGCGCAGGACGACGCGCGGCGAGGCCGTCCCCGGGGCGGGGTCATAGGCCATTGTGTTGAGGAACTGCTGGATCTTGATCGGCGCATCGAGCCTGGCCAAGAGGGCCCGTTCCTTCGGGGTCCATTCAGCCGTCGTTTTTATCATCGTGTTCCAAAATCGGGGACACGTACCGAATTAAGAAATTCGGTACATGTCCCCATCTTTTCTATTTTCCCGGAAGGCCTGCTTTCCGGAAGAATTCCGCGGCGGGAGCGGTCCGGACTTTCTCCAGCTTGACCGTGAGCGGATATTCCTGGATCACCGTGTCCTCGTCGAGGACGGCCTGGGGCATGTTCGGATTGGCATATTTGACCGGAGAAGGGGCATTGGACGCCAGGTCGTTTTTGAGAGCTTCCGCATCCTGGGTGACGACGGCCAGGAAGATGTTATCGAAGTTCAGGTATTTCTTGATCGCCCGGTTTACGTCATCGCGCGTCAAGCGGGGGAGGACGGCCTGCGCTTCGGCCAGAAAATCCTGGTATCCGTAATAGCGCGAATCCAGCTGCCATCCGAGCCGTTCCCCGAGCGTCTGGGCATAGAGCTTGGTGTAGTTGACGAGGTACGTCCGGACGAGCTGGAAGCGGTCCTCGGAGATCCCCTCGTCGACGAGCTTTTTCAGCTCCCGGAGCGCCTGGCGGATGACGAAATGGCGGTTGGAATTGGCCAGCGGCCTGATCCAGATCGAGAAGTACTGCTGCCGGCGGGCGTGGTTGGGTGCCGGGAACTTGTCACGGCCCTGGATGAAGTGTTCGATATAGGCGTAGTCGCCGTAATTCTGGCCGCGCTCCTCGCGGATCTTCTGGTACAAGTGCGAGACCGACTGGCGGTGCTCCCCGAAGTGCGAGCCGGCGATCCAGAGGGCGAAAAAGTCCTTGTCGGCCTTGGTCAAAGAGACGGGAAAGCCCATGGAGATCGCGGTGGCCGGCGTCGGCTTGTCCGCGATCACGACTTCGATCCCTTGGGGGGCATGGGCCGGCGGCAGGCTCAAGTGAGGCGTGAACGTCTCCGGAAGGCGCTTGAAATCCGACTCGAGCCGGGCCGGCAGGTCGGCGGGATAGCCGCCGGCCAGCCCGACGACGAGGTTGCCCTGGACGAACTGCTCCTTGTAGAAAGCCTTGACATCCTCCAGGGTCAGGCCGCTCACCGATTCGACCGTCCCGGCCTCTTGATGGCCGTAGGGGAGGCCGTCGTGGAGCATCAGGTTCAGGATCTCCTTGCCGAAGGCTTCGTCCATGTTGGACGTCAGGGTCTTTTCGATGAAATTGAGCTGATTGGACTTCAGGCGGTTGAAATCGTCCTCGCGGAATCCCGGGTCGAGCAGCATGTCCTTGAAGATCGCGTAGTAGGCGGCGAGGTTGTCCTTGTGGACCATCCCGGAAAAGACGGACATCTCCTTGTCCAGGCTGAGCGAAACGTCCGCGGCCATCGGGTAGAATTTTTCCGTGATCTCCTTGAAGGACATCAGGCGCGTCCCCCCCTCGGCCAGCATGCTCCAGGCGAGCTGGCAGAGGCCGTCTTTGCCGGACGGATCGTTGGCCGAGCCGATCCTGACCAGGACGCGGACGTGGACGAGGGGATTGTCGGGGACGGGGAGATATTCGGCCGTCAGCTTGTTCGGGTCGGCCTTGGTTCCGCAGCCCGCGGCGAGCAACGCGGCCCCTACGAGAATGAGCCCGAGCCGATAAATCCTCATGTTGTGTCTCATTTCGCGTCACCTCCCGCCAGGGTCACGATCGTGCAATTGGACGGCTTGAAATACTTTTTGGCCATGTCCTGGATGTCCCGGGCCGAGACTTTCGCGTAGAGGCTGAAGAGCTTGTTGAGCGTTCCGGGGTCCGCGGCCAGGTTGATATAGAAGGCCAGGGTCCCGGCGACGCCCTCAGTTGTGCCGAGCGCGTTGGCCAGGCTGTATTTCGTGTTGGACTTGATGTCGGACAGCTTTTGGGCGGGCGCGGGCTCGGCTTTGGCCTTCTCCAGTTCCTTGAGGATTTCCGCTTCGACATAGGCCAGGTCTTCGTCGTTCTTCAGGACGGCGCCGAGGACGAGCAGGGATGGGTCGCGCGTGTCGTTGAAGCTCGCGTAGAGCGTGAGGCATTTCTGCTCCTCGTTGACGAGGCGCTGGTAGAGGGGCGAGGAGGGCGAGAAGGAGACCTCGGCGAGGAGGTCGAGAGCGGCCTTGTCGATGGCTTCGTCGGAGTAGGCCGGTCCATGGAAGGCGACGGCCAGCCGGGGCATGGTCCGGGTCGGCCAGGGATAGTGCGCCCGTTTGGGCTGGGCTTGCGGGGGCTCGACCGGCGTCTGCAGGGTGAAATTCGATTTTTCCCAGGCGCCGTAGTACTTTTTGACGAGCGCCAGGAGCTCCGCGGGGTCGAAATCCCCGGTGACGAGGAGGATCGAGTTGTCCGGGGCGTAAAAGCGCTTTTTGTAGAGGAGGCTGTACTCGTACTGGTTGGGCATGTCCTGGATGTCTTTGAGGAATCCCAGCACCGTGTGTTTGTAGGAGTGCTTCTCGTAGGCCGTGTCGCGCAGGAGCTCGGAGAGACGCCGGTCGGGATTGGAGACGCTCGCGTAGTACTCGCCCTCGATGACGGGCGCTTCGGTCTTGATCATGTCTTCCGTGTAGGCCAGGTTGATGAACCGGTCGGCTTCGGTCCGGACGACCGATTCCAGGTTGTCCCGGCCGGCGAAGGTCGCGTAGTAACACGTATAATCGTCGGACGTGAAGCCGTTCGTCCCCGCTCCGAGCTTTGTCAGGAAATCGTCGTAGGCGGCCCGAGGGATCTGCTTCGTGCCCTTGAACATCATGTGCTCGAAGAAATGGGCGAATCCCGATTTTCCGGGCTCGACTTCGTTCCGGGAGCCGGAACGGACGATGGTGTAATAGGCGATGATGTTCGGATTGCTGAGCGGGACCGAGACGACTTTGAGGCCGTTCTCCAGCTCGTCGATCTTGTAGTCGAAGGGAAAGACCTTGGCCGTCTGGGCCGCGAGCGGCGCGGCGAGAAGCATGACGACCGACAAGGCGAGCGCAGCCGATCTGAGCATGAGCGGCACCTCCAATTTTTATTGAGGGTACACACACCGTGTGTGTACCTAATCTAATTATTTCCGGAACGGCGAGTGGACCACGCCTACGGCTTGAAACGAATACGGGATCATCGCCATTCAGTCCACCCTGCCTCGTCCGGAGACCCCGCGGCCGAGGAAAGCCCCCAGAGCGTTCTCTCCGAACGTCGGTGCTCTCTATCGCCGATGGATTACCACTCGGGGCCGAAGTCCTTTTTGAAGGCGTCGCAGAGCTTCCGGCTCCAGCCTTCGAGCGCGTCCAGCTTCCCCAGGAAGAATCGCAGCACCGGCGGCTCCGAGACGAACTTCAAGCCGCCGATCAGCTTGTTGTTCTTGTGCAGCCACTGCAGGCGCTCGATGATGTATTCGATGTGCGACAGCGTGTACACCCGCCGCGGCACCGCGATCCGGGTCAGTTCCAGGTCGGCATAGACGTCGTTGCCGTCCTTGTCGCGGTCCATCGAGATCGTCCCTCGTTCCATAGCCCGGACTCCCGAAGCGAGATACAGGGCCGCCGCCACCGACCCGGCGATATAGCCCTCCTTGCGGAGGTTGGGAGCGAATTTCCGGGCGTCGATGTGGCAGGCCAGCCCGCCCGGCGGCGTCACCACCGGAATCCCCAGCCCGTCCAGCTTGTTGACGAAATACTCGATCTGCTCGCAGGAGGCCACCGCCGGCTCGACCATCTCCTTTAATCCGACGCCCATCGCCGCGATCTCCCGCAGCGACATGCCCCCGTAGGTGAAGAACCCTTCGTAGACCGGCAGCCACGGCTCGAGCTGCCCGAACAGCTCTTTGCGGTTCGTGGCGATCATCCCGCCCCGGACGCAGGTGTTCTTCCGCCCGCTCATATAGTAGATGTCCGCCTGGGCCGTGATCTCCCTGACGATTTCCGGGAGCGGCTTCTTTTCGTATCCCTTTTCCCGCTTCGAGATGAAATAGGCGTTCTCCGCGAGCAAGCTCCCGTCGAGGATCAGGATGAGCCCGTTCGCGTCGCAGACCTTGCGCACCTCCTTGAGGTTCGCCATCGAGAATGGCTGCCCGCCCAGCAGGTTGGTCGTGGCCTCCATCCGGACGAATCCGACCTTGGCCTTGCCCCATTTCTTGATCGCATCCTTGAGCTTCTGGATGTCCATGTTCCCCTTGAACGGATGCGTGCTGTGCGTGTTCAGGGCCTCGTCCGCGTAGAGCTCGAGGCAGACCGACTGGCTGGTCACTTCGATGTGGGCTTTGGTCGTCGTGAAATGATAGTTCGTGATCGTCACGCCGCCCGGCTTGCCGAAGACCTTGCTCAAGAGGTGTTCGGCCGCCCGGCCCTGGTGGACGTTCATCACGTATTGATAGCCCAGGACGTCCTTGACGATGTCGGCGAAATCGTAGAAAGTCTGGCTCCCGGCGTAGGCGTCGTCGGCGTTCATGAGGGACGCGTACTGATTATCGCTCATGGCGTTGACGCCGCTGTCCGTCAGCATGTCGAGGTAGACGTCCCTCGTGCGGAGCAGGAACGTGTTGTAACCGGCCTCCTGGATGGCCTTCAGCCGGGCTTCGGCCGGGATGAGGTTGACCTTCTGCACCATCCGCGTCTTGTACATCTCGACGGGCAGTTGCGTGCCGTTCGCTAGCTTGACGAGCATTCCATACCTCCTTGTATGTGAAGAAAAATTAAAGGACGCTCTTCAAAGCCCGGATGAGGCGGCGGTTCTGCTCCTCGGTCCCGATGGTGATGCGCAGCGCCTGCGGGAATCCGTATTCCTTGATCATCCGGGTGATGATCCCCTTCTTTTGGAGGGCTTCGAACACGACCCGGCTGTCCCGGTCGAACTCGACGAAGATGAAATTGGCGAACGTCGGGAGAAAGAAGAGCCCCAGCTTTCGGTAGGCATAGTAGAGATAAGCCTTCCCGGCCTCGTTGACGGCCCGGCCCCTCCGGACGTGGCCCTCGTCGTCGAGGGCGGCGATCCCGGCGACCTGGGACAGGCGATTGACGTTGAACGAAACGCGGAGCTTGGCCAGGCTGGAGATGATCTCCTTGGGGGCGATCCCGTAACCGAGGCGGGCCCCGGCCAAGCCGTAGATCTTGGAGAAGGTGCGGAGGATCATGATGTTTTTGCCTTCCCGGAGGTATTTGAAGGACTCCGGGAAGCGGGGGTCGGAGATGTACTCGATGTAGGCCTCGTCCATGAGGACGAGAATGTCCTCGGGGACGCGGCGGAAGAAGTCCTCGACCTCCTCCCGGTCGACGATCGTCCCGGTCGGATTGTTGGGATTGGCGATGTAGATCATCCGGGTGTTGGGCTTGACCGCGGCGAGCATCTCCCGGAGGTCGTGGGTATGGTTCTTCATCGGCACTTCGATGAGCTCGGCCGCGGCGATGCGGGCGGCGATCTTGAACCAGATGAACGCGCCTTCGCTGGCGACGGCGCTGAGGCCGGGGTCGAGATAGGCGAGCGTGGCCATCGGGAGAAGCTCGACGGAGCCGTTGCCGACGATGATGTTGTCGCCGTCGACCTTCCACAGCTTGGCCAGCTTTTCGCGGAAGAAATAGCAGTTATCGTCGGGGTAGAGGAAGGATTCCTTCAGCGCCTTCCGGACGGCCTGCAGAGCGAGGGGGGACGTTCCCAGGGGATTTTCGTTCGAGGCCAGCTTGATGATCTCGCCCTTGAGCTTCAGCTCGCGGGCCACCTCTTCGATGGGCTTGCCCGGCTTGTAGGTGCTGATCGCCTTTAAAAAATCCCGTGCTTGGAGCATGGACTCCTCATGAGGGAGCCATTATATCCAAAAAGGATGTCAACAAACAATTAAAAAGGAACGAGGGAGAGGCGTCCGAAACTCAAAGGCAGGACTCAGCGATTGACGTAGGTCAGCCACTTCGCGTAGGCCTTGTTCTTGCCGCCGACGATGTCCTTGTACGCGCGCCGGAGCCGCATCGTCATCTCCCCCGGCTTGCCCGATCCGATCACGTACTCCTTCCGTCGGGCGTTCCGGTCGGACGCGTCGGCGACCCGGACGATGGGCGTGACCTCGACGGCCGTTCCGGAGAAGAAGGCCTCGTCGGCCTTGAAGAATTCTTCCTTGGTGATCGGCGCGATGACGGTCTTGATGCCCAGGCCGGAGGCGATCTCGAGCAGGCTGGTCCGCGTGATCCCCTCGAGAATGGATTCCTTCCGGTCGTTGGTCTTGAGGATGCCGTCGTGGACGACGAAAATGTTCTCCCCGGGGCCTTCGGACACGTTGCCCTCCAAATTCAGGAAGGCGGCCTCGTCGAATCCCTTACCGCGCGCATCCAGGGCGCAAATGGTCGATTGGATATAAATCCCGCCCAGCTTGGCCGTCATGTCCAGCTGGGTGTGGTGGATCCGCCTCCAGGGGGAGAGATAGACGGATGCCCCGTGCTCGGCCTTGTCGCCGAGATAGGCGTCCCATTCCCACGTCCCGATCGACAATTCGACGGGGCAGTGCTTCGGGGTCAAGCCCAGATTGCCGTACGAATAGAACAGGAGGGGGCGGATATACGCCGATTCGAGCCGGTTTTCCTTCATGGTCTCCTTGATCGCCTGGATGACCTCTGTCTTGGTGTACGTCACGTCCATGAAGGCGACGGAGGCCGAGTGGAACAGCCTGTCGATATGTTCGGAGATGCGGAAAATCGCCGGCCCCTCGGGCGTCCGGTAGGCCCGGATGCCCTCGAAGACGGACCCGCCGTAGTGCAAAGCGAAGGTCATGGGATGGAGCTGCGTCTCGTGCCAGTCGTAGAGCTTCCCCATATACCAGTACTTTTCGGCGTTGGAAAAGTGCGTAGTGTCGTACATTCTTATGACTCCTTGATGGGGGAGGACGAAAAATTAAGCGATATTTTACCACATTCGATAGAAAAGAAAAAGCGGATTCGGGCGATGAGCCGTAAAGGAGGCCACCGGCGAGGTGTCAGGGTTACTAATCCCCCCTTCTCCTCCCTTTACTAGGGGGGTGGGGGGGATTATCCCGGCCTTCGTAGTAATCCGAACCTTTATGCCGGACGCGCTTCAATCGGCCAGCCTCGACCAGGCCATCGGCCGCGCGTCGGAGCTCTTCGACCGGCCGGCCCAGGGAGAGGGAGAGATCCCGGGCGGTGACGGGCCGCCGGCCGGCGGTCGCCAGGATCGCGTCCCGGATGTCTCCGGCCTGGGCCGCCTGGTCTCCCGACCCGAATTCGGCGATGATCTCCGCCCTCTCGCCGAAGACCTTCTTGGCCTTTTCGAGCTCGGCGCGGGTCAGGGGCTTGGCCGCTTTTTCGGCCGGCGGCCGGACCACGGTGTTGAGCTGGATCTTGTCCGGCCGGATGCGGTCGGCCGCTTCCTTGAGCTTCTCGAGGTGGCCCGGCCCGTCGTTCACCCCTTTGACCAGCATGATCTCGAGCCAGATCCGCCCCTTGAATTCCCGGCGGAACCGGATCAGACCGTCGATAATCTTATCGACGGCAAGACCGGCGTGGGGCCGGTTGACCCGCTTGAAAATCCGCGGCGTCGCCGCGTCCAGGGAGGGGACGACGATGTCCGCCGCCAGGAATTCCCTCCGGGCCTGCCGGCTGACGAGGCACGAGCTGTTGGTCAGGACGACGACCGGAACCGCCGCAGCCTTCTTGATGCCTCGGATGATACGGCCGATGCCCGAGTTCAAGCCCGGCTCGCCCGACCCGGAAAAGGTCACCGCGTCGATCCTCCGGCCGCTCGCGAGGGCCGCTCTGACCTGGGCCAGGACGGCCGCGGCGGAAACGTATTCCCTTCTCCGGACCGTCGTCTTCGCCACGGACCCGAGCTGGCAATAGACGCAATCCATGGAGCAGGTCTTGAACGGCAGGATATCGACGCCCAGGGAAAAGCCCAGCCGGCGGGACGGCACGGGGCCGTAAATGTAGGTCGGTTTCTCCGGTCTGAAGCCGGGCCGCGAAGTCCTCATGGCCGGGACCGTCCGTGACTGTACGCCTGGATGAAACGGCCCACCGACCGGTCATAGGTCCGCTCGACGGAATCGGGGAAAAGGCAGGCTGGGAGCTCGCCCTGCCGCCAATGATAGGCCAGGCAATCGCAGCACACGCCCTTGCGGGGGCACGGCTCATAGCTGCAGTTGCACTGGGCGTTGTTTTTCGCGATCGCGCATTCTTTCAAGGGAGCCTCCTCGGCTGCCCGGCCTGACGCGGCTGGAAATTTCGCCGGATTCGCACTATACTATATCGTATTTTTAAAATCGAGAGAAAGAGACATGCGCCGCATGACCGAAAAAGAAGCCAAGGCGGGCCTGGACGCCCGTCTTCCGGCCATCGAGACGTTCGCCAACCAATTTCCCGATTACGAGATCGTCATCGAGATCCCGGAATTCACGTCCGTCTGCCCGAAAACGGGACTGCCCGATTTCGGGACGCTGATCGTCCGCTACGTTCCGCGGGCCCGCTGCCTGGAGCTCAAGTCCTTCAAGGACTACATCCTGGCCTATCGGAATCTGGGCATTTTCTACGAGAACGCCGTCAACCGGATCCTCGAGGATGTCGTCAAGGCCTGCCGGCCGGTCCGGGCGACGGTCATGGGCCGGTTCAACCCGAGAGGCGGCCTCCGCTCCATCATCGAGGCTCATTATCCCCGGTCGCGGAGGACGGCCGGCTGACAGGGCGCCGCGGCTCTCCGGAATCCCGTCCCGCGCTCAACGAAGGAACACCCCGCCCCATGCGCCGTCCTCGAACGATTCTGGGCGCAAACGCCGCGTTCGGCTTGAGCGACGCCCTCATGCTCCTGGCCGTCGTGATGTGGGGGATCAATTTCAGCCTGATCAAGATCGCCCTGCGCGAGCTGTCGCCGGTCGGATTCAACGGCCTCCGGCTTCTCCTGACAGCCGTCATCTTCCTCATCCTGCTCGCGCTCTCGGGCGAGGGGTTCCGCGTCGAAAAAAACGACGCCTGGAAGCTCCTCCTGATCGGCGTCGCCGGGAACACGCTGTACCAGGTCCTGTTCATCCGCGGGGTCAGCCTGACCTCGGCTTCGAACACGTCTCTCATCCTGTCGATATCGCCGATCTTCGTCGCCCTGCTGAGCGCTCTGTTCGGCATCGAGCGGATTCACTGGGCGGCCTGGATGGGGATCCTGATTTCCTTTTCGGGACTCTATCTGATCATCACAGGATTGAACGGCGGCCTCCATTTTTCGGCCGAGAGTTTCAAGGGCGACTTGTCCGTGTTTTTCGCCACGATCTTATGGGCCCTCTATACGGTTCTTTCCAAGCCTTTTCTCGACAAGCTCTCGCCCCTCAAATTTTCGGCTGTGACCGTATTCCTCGGAGTCCTGTTCTACCTTCCCTTGGCGGCCCGGGACGTTCTGGCCATCCCCTGGGCCCGCATTTCCCTGATAGCCTGGCTGTTCCTCGTCCTGTCTTCGCTCTTCGGGTTCGTCTTCGGCTACATTTTCTGGTATTACTCGGTCAAGAAAGTGGGAAACGCCAAGACCGCGATCTACAGCAACCTGACGCCGATCTTCACCGCCCTCTTCGCCGTGATCCTGCTCGGGGACCGGATCACTTCGGTTCAGGCCGCGGGAGCGGCCGTCATTTTGACAGGGGTTTATCTGACCCGGAGGGGATACCGGTTCTTTATGAAGCGCCGTCCGGAATGATCATTCCGGGAGCAAACTGAGTCCCGTAGGAGCCCTTTCCGGCCGGCTGCCGGACCGGCGTGGAGGTCCGGGCGAAGACGAGCAGCATCACCAACAATCCAAAGCTGGCCAGGAGCCGGACCTGGCTGTAGGGAAACGCGCCCCACGGGAGCTCATACAAGATCATCCCCGCGCAAAAGGCGAGAGGCACGAAGGCGGCATAGCGTTTTTCCCTGATGATTCTTCCGAAGAGATAAGCCAGGGGAAAAAGCAGGATAACGAAATGGTGAGACCACGTAATCGGGGCTAGAACCAGCGTCAGGATGAACAACAGGGAGCTTTCCAGGTTCGGGTCCGTGGAAACGGGCTTTTTTCTGGGAACGCCATAGATCAGAATGAAGATCAGCACGGCCAGGACGGCGAACGCAAGCGCGACGAGCCCCGGCGGAAGCTGGAGCCGGTCGAAGCCCTGAGTCAAAAAGCCCTTGAGAGAGACATTGCCGAAGGAATATTGGAATCCCTGGGTGAAGGGCGAATCGGGTTTCTTCAGGAAAAGGTCGAACGTCGATCGAGCGAAGTCCCCCCAGGGCTTGAATCCGGAGACAATCATCGAGCCGGCCAGGACGAGCGCGCTGTTCGCGGCGAAGGCGGCCAGGTATTTCCGCCGTTTGGAGCGGAAGAAGGGCAGGATGAACAGGATCGGGTAGATCTTGATGAAGACGGCCAGGCTCAGGAAAAATGTGGCCCGGTACGGTTTTCCTTTTTTTTGAAAGACCAGGGACAGGAGGACGGCGTCCAGAACGAGGAGGTTCACCTGGCCGTGATGGAAGGTCGTCAGGAGCGGCTCGTTGAAAGGGAGAAGGAGGAACGGGAACAGAGCCGGGAGGATCGTCCGGCCGTCCCACAATCCAAGGAGGTCGATCACCAAATACAGGGCGAGAGCGGCGAGGAGGATGTTGAGGACGTAGATGGCGAAGAAATAATCGGGCTGGGGAAGCCTCGCCAGGGGGATCGTGAGCTGGGCGAGGAGCGGCGGGTAAATATAGGGGAAGACGACCGTGCCCTTGCCGAAGAGAGAATCGGCCAAGGGCTGGAATTCTCCGTCATCGAAGATATTGATGCCCTGCCGGAGGCCGCGGGCGGCCGTGTAATACGAAGGCGAATCCGTGTCCCATGAAGGAATGAACGACAGCGTTTGCATGAAGAAGAAATAAGCGCAGAGGAGGGCCAGGGCCCAAAAGAGCGGCTTTTTCCGTAGGGCGGGAGCGTGGACGGCGCGGTCCAGGCCGGCCCGGAAGTCGTCCAGCCGGAACTTTTTCGAGGAGAGCGATTTGACCGCCGCCAGCGTTTTCATGGTTGGATCGGACCTCTCACGAAACGGCCGTTCCAGAGGACGATGTCCTTTTCGAAATCCTCCGGCGCGCGCATCTCATAGAGCCCGGCCTGAGGCCGGCCGGGGTCGAAGGCCCAACCGTCGGGCCGCTCCTTTTTGCCCAGAGAGGCGATGATGAAATCTCCCCGGCCGGAGGTCTTGATCCCGTACTTCGCGGTGCCCGGCCCCGTCCAAATCCAGAAGCTGAATCCCCAGAGGTCCGTGATCCGGACTTTCTCCAGGTAAGGCAGCAATTCCCGGACGATGGGCTTTTTATAGGTCAGGCGGCCCCTAGGGTTCGTCGGCGGCGCTCCGTGATCGAGGGTGTAGCGCTCGATCGCCCGGCCCCACATTTCCATGTCCGAGATCGTCGCCCGGAGGGTGGCCGTGTTCTTGGCCTGTCGATAGAGCGGGACGGTCACCGCCGCGAGCACGCAGACGGAAGCCAGGGCGAGGACAAGGCCCGGCAACGTGAATCCCGGCCTCGGCCCGGGCCGCTTCAGGCTCGTGGAATTCGGGCTCCTCATAAGCATGATTGTCGGAGATACTCTTTCCCGGCTCAATCCCCCCTGGAGGTGATTTTCGGGGTGAATTTTCGTCCACCCCAGGGCAGGCCAGGGGGCGGATTCTTATCTTAAACCCAGGATCTTGTGGAGCTGGAGGGAGTACCGCATGTTCTCGAGCCCGGCGCGGACCGCCCGGTCCAAAAGCCGCCTCGCTTTCGCCCGGCTCCAGGCCGCGTTCGACTCGGGCTGGAGAAGGAGGGGGGCCGTTCGGGGGAATTCCCGGCGCACCCTGGCGATGGTTCCGAGGGTCAGGGTTCTAGAGACGACGAGCTTGACCTCCCGAGCCCTTTTTATAAGCTGCGGCCGGCAGGCGTAACGAGGGGGTTTCGGGGAGACCGTCAGCCAGTCGGCCGTCAGGGGCCGAAACGTCCTCCCGTTGGTTTCGACCTGGACCTTCAGCCCGTCTTTTTTCAGGCCGCGAACGAGGGGCGCGATATCCTGGAGGAACGGCTCTCCGCCGGTCAGGCAGGCCCAGGCCGAGGGAAAGCGCTTCCGCAGGGAACGGACCCTTTCCAGGATCCGCGGGACATCCGCCGTCCTGCCTCCCGTCCAGGCGTATTTGGTATCGCAGAAGGAACAGCGCAGGTCGCAGCCCGTAAGGCGGATGAAGATCGTCGGCTCGCCCTGCCTCAGGCCCTCGCCCTGGATGGAGGCGAAGACCTCAACGATCTTCAGAGTAGGTGGCGGAGGCATCTTCGGATTCCCAGACGGTGACTTCCTTGACCGGGAACGATTTCTTCAGGTCGGCGAAGAACCGGCGGGCGAGGTTCTCGGCCGAGGGATTGAACTCGTAGACGTCGTTGAGAAGGGTGTGATCCGGAAGGATCTCGGCCAGCTTCTTCTTGATAATGGTGAAATCGATCCCCAGCCCCGTCTTGTCGAGCTCTTTGACCTCGATCGCGACTTCGACCTGAAACGTATGCCCATGGACCTTCTCGCACTTGCCCTTGTATTCCTCGAGGAAATGGGCCGCCTGAAATTTGTCGCGGACGCGCAATATCCAGCTCATGGCCGTTTTCTCCTTCCCAGGCGCGCGATCAGGGGGTCCGGGGCTCCCGCTTCGGAGAAGGCCCGGGCCCGCAAGAGACATGACGAACACGTCCCGCAGGGATTCTCACCGCCGGCATAGCAGGATACGGAATAAGAATAGTCGACGCCGTGGTCCAGCCCCCAGCGGATGATGCCGGATTTTTTCATCCCGATGAAGGGCGCCCGGATTTTCATTTTGGCCTTACCGAAGGCCGCCCCCGTCCCGGCGTTGAGCGCCCGCTCCATGGCCCGGACGAAATCGGGCCGCGTGTCGGGGTAGTCCGGCGAGTCGATAATGTGGAAGCCGCAGACGATCTCGCCGATCCCGCGGGCCTCGGCCCAGGCTCCGGCAAGGGCGAGGAGGATGCCGTTGCGGAAGGGAACGTATGTCGCCGGCAGGCCGGGCCCCATCTCCGCGGCATTCTTGTAGCGGGGGAGCCGGATGGCCGGGTCGGTGAGGGCCGACCCGCCGACCTGGCCGAGGTCGACCTTGAGCACCGTCTGGGGAACGCCGAGCTTTCGCGCCGCGATTTTGGCCAGGCGGACCTCCACCCTGTGCCTCTGGCCGTAATCGAACGTCAGGGCCTGAACATCCCGATAGCGGTCGAGGGCCCAGCGCAGAGCGGTTGTGGAGTCGATCCCGCCCGAAAACAGAACGACGCATTTCAGATTCGATAGGTTATTTTCGGCATATACCATATGGAACTCAATAAATTATTTACCTGATCCAACAAATTTTTATCTCTTTTTCAACAGATTCAAATTCGCGGTCGCCGGTGACAAGCTCGCCTTTGCGCGATTTCGTCAAAGCTGCCGCGAAGCAATCTGCGTAGGACAGTCTCTGAAAGGCCTTGAATTTCGCCGCTTCTTTGGCCAGGGAGACGTCCACGTCTACGATCTCAATCGGCAAGGTGCGGACGACCGCTTCGATTTCGTTGACTTTATTTTGACCGCATTCTCTCAAGACAATGTAGTAAATTTCCCCGTAATTAACGGTCGTCATCAACAAATGTTCGTCCTTTTCGACGGCTGCAACGAAAAGCGATTCGAGCTTTTCGTGGCCGGGCTCCTTTTCTAAAAATGCCATCAGGGCATGAGCGTCAAGGACTTTAAGCACGCTCACCCCTCCCGCTTTCTGTCGCGCGCCCGCTCTTCGAGCAAAGCCTTTGTCAGCTTGCCCTTGGTCTGAAGGATTCCGGAAATTTTTTCAAAATAGGCCGCCGTAACAGGCCTTAGGATGATCTCGTACTCTTTTTCTTCGACATACAGTTTGGTCCCTTTCCGGATATTCAGTTTCCTCCGTATGCGGGAAGGGATAACGATTTGGCCTTTTGTCGTGACGACCGTGGTAGTCATGATAGCCTCCTATATATTAAAAGTATAACACGAAGCTGGCGGTAAGTCAAGCATAATAATGACTTACTATTATAGAAATGTAAGAAAAATTGGCCTTTTGGGGCGGTCTTTATTGGGTGCGATTCTATCCGCAGGCGGGGCTCGAGAGCTTCCGGTTCGCCTTGCAGAAGGACATCATGGCGTTGATGGCCTTTTGGCCCGCCTCGGCCGAGCCGTTCTGGCCGGAGAAGGCGGAGACAAACTCGAGAAGGTCGGGTGCGGCCGGCCGCTTCCCGTAATCGTGCATCACGTTGACGATGGCCGCGTCCAGGCCGTACGCGCGGGCCTTGGCCAGGTAGGCGCGGCAGACGCCGGTCCGGCGGCCGGGGAGGTCGCGGACCGCGTTCGTGACGCCGAGCGAAAGATGGACGCCTTTCATCTCCGGGTCGTTCTTGATCCGGCGCATGGTTTCGAAGGTCCGGTACGTATATCCGGGTGTGTCCGGCATCATCGGCAGGTCGATGGCCAGGGGAAAGACCGTCGAATCGAAGAAGATGTCCTCCGGCTTGAAGCCGTGCGTCCCGGTCGCGGCCCGGAAGATCTCGCGGGCCATGGCCAGGAGCTCGTCGATGCCGTAATACGAGCCTTCCGACCCCGTCGAGTGGATGTCCACGAGAAGGCCGATGAACTTGAAGGGGAAGCTCCGGCGCAGGGGGAGGAGCTTGTCCAGCGTGTAGGTCTTGATGGAGTTCAGGAGCGGCACGGCGTGGGGCGAGCCGCCGTCCTCGTACCAGGCTTCGAGGCCGGCGGCGAGGACGTCGGGCGCGCCGCTGTCGACGCAGATCGGCACGCCTTTTCCGTGCGTTCGGATCAAGCGGACGTAGTCCCGCATCATCCTGGCCGGGAGCTGGGGATCTCGCTCGCCGAAGGCGTCCACGTTCACTTCGAGGTAGTCCGCGCCGTGCTTGACCTGGTCCTTGATGAGCGAAATGACGTAGTCGCGGGCGCCGCTCGGCCGGTCGAGCGCGCCGGGGCCCATCGCCAGGAGCTCGCTCATGGCGGCCGCCGGCCGCGGGATGCTGGCGTGGATGCTTTCCCCGATCTGGATGAATCCGGCCTTCCGGGTGTGATCCTTCGCGAACAGGTAATTCAGAAGAGAGGCCGTCCCCTCGAGCGAGGGGAGGCGTGGCGGATTTGTCGTCCGCTCCAGCGTCTTCAATCCGGCCGGGCCTTCGCTCGCGGCCGCTTCGTAGATGAGCTCCCCGACGCAGCGCCGATCCGGATCGTGGGGGCAGCGGCCGGCGGCGCCGGCGTCGCCGCAGGGCGGATTGGGCAGGCCCTTGGCGCATTCGCCGAGGGTGCAGCGGCCGAAATTTTCCGCCAGGAAACAGTCGCCGCACTCCTCGCATTCGAAGAGCGCGGTCTTGACCGCCTTTTCGGCGCCGAGGAACAGCCGGTAGGGAACGCCCCGGCCGGCACGAAGGGAGCGGCTCGAACCCAGAACGCTCTTGACGGCCGGCTGCAGGCCGCGGCCCGGCGTCAGCAGGTTCCGGTGCAGGACATCGAAGCTCTTCTTGTGGAGCGTCGCCTTCGGCCGGGCCGGATTTTTCCGGCGGCCGTCGGCGTCGTAGAGATAGAAGCCGGGCGTCCCGTCGGAGTGGCGCTCCACGCCGAAGGCCAGGTTGTCCCTGTGCTCCCGCCAGCCCGACCCGATCGCCTTCGCCCGTTCCATGATCTTGACCAGCGTTTCGAAATCGGGGAGGCCGCCGACATCGACGCCGGCGGCTCCGAGGTCTCGGTACATGGCCACCTGCTGGGCGGCCCGCTCGAGGTGGGCGGAGTAGGTTTCCTTCCCAACCTTGTCGAAAAGGGAGGAGGAAACGAAGCAGCCCGGGAGCTTGCCGTCGTGCATCAGGCGCGGCGCGGGGGTCGCCGTCGTCAGGAGATAGACGTTGCCGAAGACGGGCACCGCGATCCGCTCCTCCTCAAGATAGCGGAAGAGCTCTTCGCTCTTGCGCCAATCCCAGCCCATCTGGGTGACCAGGGCCCGGGCTCCGGCCCGGACTTTCTTGGCCGCCTTGAAATACTGCTGCATCTGCGACGCTTCGGTGTATTTGAAGGGCGACACCGCGGCCAGGATGTGAAATTGCGGGGCGGCGTCGAACGCTCCCGGCTTGGCCTTCTGCAGGGATTCGTAGTTCATCTCCTCGATGAGCTCGATGAGGCCGACGGCGTCGACGTCGAAAACGCCCGTCCCGCCCGCGGGCTTGTCTCCGGTCAGGGCGAGCACGGATTCGAGCCCGGCTTTCTGCAGGCCGATGAGATACGTCTTGATTGCTTCGAGGTTGTGGTCTTTGGCCGTCACGTGCGGCACCACATCGAGGCCTGCCCAAAGCTCCTTGGCCCGGAGAAGGGCAAAGATGTCGGCGGGGCTCATCGAGGCGACTCCGCCCGGGCTCTGGGGGATGGTCACGCCGGCCAGGGCGACGTCCGCGGGAAGGGCCGCCTTCTTCTCGGCGCAGCCCGTCAGGAATTTTTCGAAGTTGGACAAGTCGTGGCCGGGAAGGGGGACGAGCTCGGCCAGGACGAGGAATGGGCGGGCGCCGGGCGCCGCGTTCAAGGCCGTTTTCAATCGCACGGGCTGTTCTCCCCTAACCTACAAATCCGATATATTTGGTGGTTCTCGTTTCGACCAGTCCTTTATACGCCATTCGCCCGGCGAATTCAACGGATAAATTTCCAGGTCTTATTGACAGACTCCGGGGTTAACGCTACACTTGAGCAAAATTCGAAAGCAACATCATCAAAGCGAGACGATCGAAGCGATCGGTGTGATGGAAACATATAACGAGTCCGACGCCGAAAGTTCCGCTGACGCGGGAAGCGCCATCACGGACGCTGACGCCTCGCGCGTCATCGTCCGTGATGACCAGTCCGATTTTCCCGCCCTCCTCGATGCGGCCAAGGCCTGCCGCCGGAGCGGGGGCCGGCTGAAACTCGTCGATTCGGGCCGTCTTTCTCCGTCGGAGCTCGAATGGCTGGGCGAAGCGGGCGCGGACCTTTATACGTCCGACCTCGTCCGGCCGTCGCTTTCCGAAATCGTCCTGATGAGCACAGCCGCGCGGAAAGGCGGCGCCGCAGTCGCGTTCTTTCACCACGGCCCGTTCGAGACGCTCGAGGGCGAAGCCCGCCTGCCCTTCGGAGCGCTCAAGGAAATGGGCCGGAGCGGGGTCGTCCTCCATGTCTCGAACGGCCGGAGCCGACGCGAGCCCGGTGCGCTCGAAGAGCTCGCCGCGGCGTGTGCGAGCGGCGGCACGCGGCTGGTCTATTATCACCACGGCCCGCTCGAAGCCGGACTCGAGGGGCTCGGCCGGGCCGGCGCGTGGATCCATCTCGCAAGCTCCGCTCTGCAAAAAGAGGACGACCTGGCCGCTTTCTGCGACCTGGCGAGAGCGGCCGTCGAAGCCGAAGGGAACGTCGTTCTTCATGTCGAAGGACGGCTCGATCCGACCTGGCTCTCCGACATTTTCGATTCCGGCGCGTGCGTTCTCTTCCTGACTCCGCCGAACGATTACCGCTCGCCGCAAAAGCCCTTTGAGCTGAGAGCAGGACGACAACAGCTCAACCCGCGGAGCTACTACCTCTACCCCTCGTACGTGTTGTGACCTGTCAAGCAAATTTACAGATCAATTACTGGGGGGTTAAAATCGGGTTTAACTCAACCGATTGTATGAATTTTGAGAAAACATATTGACATTTGGGGAAATAGGTATATATATACAAATTGAGTAGTGAAAAAAATCTGATATGAGATATTTTGGCTAAGATGATTACGTGTCTCGGAACTTTTGAGAACCTGAGTCGAAGCCTAGAAAGGCGGAGATGAAGATCGCCTTGCTCTTCAGCTCGAAAGCAGGAATGGCCGATTCGCTGAAGCGCACCCCACCCGAAGACAAATCGCTGGAGGAGGACGAACCTCCACCCGATTTTCTCGCCGAGTGCGACTCCGATGAAACCATAAAGGCCGTCGCGGACGCTCTCTGCGCGCGCCACGAGGTCATCCCGATCGAATCCGACGACGCGGCCTACGACCGGCTCCGCGACGTCAAGCCGGACCTCGTCTTCAATATCGCCGAGCGCCTCTTCGGCCCCAACCGCGAAGCCCACATCCCGACGCTGTGCGAGATGCTCGACCTTCCCTACACGGGTTCCGACCCGTTGACGCTCAGCCTCTGCTTGGATAAGTCCCGGGCCAAGGAGATCCTGTCGTATTACAAGATCCCGAATCCCGAGTTCCGGGTCGTCGAGCCCGGCGCTCCACTTCCGTCCGGCATCTCCCTTCCGGCGATCGTCAAGCCGCTCTACGAAGGGTCGAGCAAAGGGATCAAGGACAACTCGGTCGTCGATACGCGGAAGGAATTGGCGGCCCGCGTCCGCGAAATCACGGGGCTCTACGGCCAACCCGTCATCATCGAGCGCTTCCTCGAAGGCCGGGAGTTCACCGTCGGGGTGCTCGGGAATCATCCGCATTACGAGGTCCTGCCGATCGTCGAGATCAACCACGGCCTCCTGCCCCAGGGCGCCCGGCCGATCTATTCCTACGAGGCCAAGTGGATCTGGGACACGCCCGACAACCCGCTCGAAATCTTCCAATGCCCGGCCCAGATTCCGGCTCGGCTCGCGGCCAAGATCGAGAACCTGGTTACCGAAACGTGCCGGGTCCTCCGGATCAAGGACTGGTGCCGCATCGACGTCCGGCTCGACGAGACGGCCGAGCCGAACATCCTGGAGGTCAACCCGCTCCCGGGAATCCTCCCCAAACCCGAAGACAACTCGTGCCTGCCCAAGGCGGCGCGCACGGCCGGATACACGTACGACGAACTCATCCTGCGCGTCGCCGACGAAGCGATGAGCCGCTACGGGCTCGGCGGAGCCGCGCCAAGGCCGGCGCCCGCGGCCAGGAGGGCCAAGGGCGGCGACCGGACGATGGACCAGATATGGGCAAAGTAAAAGAAAAAAATATCCTGGTCGGCATCGCCTACAACGCTTACGACCCGATCACCAGCCGCAAGACCGACCGGCCATCGGAGGAGTCCGTCGAGCAGGTGGCCAAGGAAGTCCTGACCGCCGTCACCGAGCTGGGCTATACGGCCTTCATCCTGCCCCTCCACAAGAGCTTCATGGCCTTCCTGAACCGGGTCAAGGACCTCAACGCCGACGTGATCATCAACCTTTGCGAGGCGTTCGCCGGCTACCCTCAGCTCGAGTCCAACGTGGCCGCCGCCTTCGAGCTGCTGGACGTGGCCTTCACCGGGAACGACTCGCGCACCTTGGCCCTCTGCCTGAACAAGTTCAAGACCAAGGCGATCCTCAAGCAGTCCGGACTGCCGACCGCGCCGGCCAAGATCATGGACTCGCCCGAGGCGAAGCTGGACATCCCGTTCCCCGTGATCGTCAAGCCCAACACCGAGGACGCCAGCCTGGGTGTCCATCCGGATTCCGTCGTCCGCGACCAGGAGGGCCTGCAGAAGCAGGTCCAGCGGATCCTCGACGTCCACGAACAACCGGCCCTTGTCGAGGCCTACATCGACGGCCGCGAGTTCAACGTCGGGGTGCTCGACGACGGCAAGGCGGAGGCCCTTCCCGTCTCGGAGATCGACTTCACCAAGATGCCGGAGGGCCGGGAGCACATCCTGTGCTACGAAGCCAAGTGGCTGACCGACGACATCCTCTACACCAGCACGCCGCCCGTCTGCCCGGCGCCGATCGACGACGCCCTGAAGGCGAAGCTTCAGGAAACGGCGGTCAAGGCGTTCCTGGCCACCTCGTGCCGTGATTACGCCCGCGTCGATTTCCGCATGGACAAGAAGGGCAAGATCTACATCCTCGAGGTCAATCCCAATCCGGACATCAGCCTCAACGCCGGGTACGCCCGGGCGCTGGCGGCGGCGGGAATCGAATACAAGGTCTTCTGGCAGAAGATGATCGAGAAGGCCCTGGCCCGAAAGGCGAAAAAATGATCCGTCCGATGAAGCGATCCGACAAGCCCGCGGTCATGGACCTCATCGCCGCGACGGGATTCTTCCGGCCGGACGAGATCCTCGTCGCCGAAGAACTGATCGACATCTACCTCGACCGGCCGGATCAGAACGATTACGGGATCGTCGTGACCGAGAGCGAGAGCGGCGACGTGACCGGCTACCTGACGTGGGGCCCGACCCCGATGACGATCGGCACGTACGACCTGTATTGGATGGCCGTTTCGCCGAAGCACCAAGGAAAAGGCATCGGCCGCGAGCTCGTCGACTGGCTCGAAAAGAAGGTCGCCGAGCTCAAGGGCAGGCTGATCATCATCGAAACCTCCTCGATGCCGCGCTATGAGCCGACACGCCGCTTTTATTTGGGTTTGAACTATCGAGAGATTGCCCGCATCCCGGACTACTACCAGGCCGGCGATGACCGGGTCATATATATCAAGCAGGTGGCTTGAGGGACAAAGGAGACAGGACGATGGATGAATGGCCGCAAATATTGAGGGGCAGCCTGCGAACAGCAGAGGACGTCGCCGCGCGCTTCGGCTTGAACAAAGAGATGATTCGCAAGGTTGCCCGCGTCTTTAAGATCCAGATCACGCCGTATTACGCGAACCTGATCAAGAGCAAGGGCGATCCGCTCTACCGCCAGGTCGTGCCCGACCCGGCCGAGCTCGAGCGGTCCTGCGGCGTCGCCGACCCGCTCGACGAGGACCGGGATTCGCCCGTGCCGAGCGTCGTGCACCGCTATCCGGACCGCTGCCTCTTCCTCGTTTCGCACAGCTGCGCCTCGTACTGCCGGTTCTGCACGCGGAAGAGGAAGGTCGGCGACCCGTCCAAGATCCATCCGCGCTACATCGAGGACGGCCTGGACTACATCCGGAACCACCCTGAGATCCGCGACGTCATCGTCTCCGGCGGCGACCCGCTCATGCTCAGCAACGCCCGCCTCGAATACATCCTGAAGGAGCTGCGGGCCATCCCGCACCTGGAGATCCTCCGCGTCGGGACGCGCGTGCCCTGTTACCTGCCGCAGCGGGTGACGCCCGAGCTCGCGGCCATGCTCAAGAAATACCACCCGCTCTACGTCAACGTCCATTTCAACCATCCGGACGAACTCACGCCCGAAGCGAACCGGGCTCTCGGCCTGCTGGCCGACGCCGGCATCCCGCTCGGATGCCAGACGGTCCTGCTCAAGGGCGTCAACGACGACCCGGCGACGATGCGGCGGCTGATGCAGAAGCTGCTCATGGCCCGCGTCAAGCCGTACTACATCTACCAGGCCGACTATGTCGAGGGGACGGACCACCTCCGCACGACCGTGGAGAAGGGGATCGAGGTCATGGACGCGCTCCGGGGCTGGACCTCGGGGCTGGCCGTTCCGTATTACATCATCGATACCCCCGGCGGCGGGGGCAAGATCCCCGTCCTGCCCAGTTACGTCCAGTCGATCGACGAGAACAAAGTTGTCATGCGCAATTACGCGGGAGAGCTCTACGCCTACCCGCAGGCCCAAGGGGCGCCCAAGAAGAAGCCCCGCAAGGACAAGGAGAAGCGGCCCTACGTCGATCCCTGCTTCGGCGTGACCGACGTCCCGCCCATCGGGTAAGTCCGAACGATTCTCAAGGGGCGGCCCCGGCAAGGGGCCGCCCTTTTTTTTTACGGTTTATGAGAATATCCGTTTCTTTTCGCGTCTCTTTCTTGTGAGGAGGTCGCCGCGGTCTTGACAATGTAGCTATATAAAAATATAATGTAGCTACAATGTGAGGGCCGTATGGACATCGGGATAAGGGAATTGAAGAACAAATTGAGCGAGTATCTGCGCCTGGTCAAGCGGGGCGAAACGCTGACCGTGACCGAACACGGCAAGGCCATCGCTTATCTCTCTTCCGCGAAAAACGCGGTCGAAAACGAGGGCCTCTTAGATTTCCTTCGGAAGGGGAAAGCCAGGTGGAACGGCGGAAAGCCCGAAGGATCAAAACGCCGGGTCCGAGTTTCCGGAAAACCGGTTTCTCAAATCGTCATCGAGGACAGGCGATGATCCTCTATCTGGAAACGAGCAATCTGGTAAAGATCTATGTCCTGGAACAGGGAACGGAAAATATCCTAAACCTGGTTCACGAGGCCGAAACCGTGGCGACTTCGATCGTGACCTACGCCGAATCCCGTGCGGCCTTTGCCCGGAAATGGAGAGAGAAGGATCTTGGAGATAAAGACCATGCTAAGATAAAGACGGATCTGCGGCGTGACTGGAACCGATATTATATCATCGACATCTTTGATGAAACGGTTAAGCTGGCCGGAGATCTCGCCGAAACACACGGTCTCAGGGGATTCGACGCCATCCATCTTGCCTCGGCCGTGATCTTGGCCCGCGCCGTTGATGCGCCGATCACTTTTTCGTCGGCGGACCTCAAGCTTTGCCAGGCCGCGGCCAAGGAAAATCTATCGCCGGCGTAACGCAAAAACCGCGGGAGAAGCGGATCATCCGATCCTGACCGCCACGCAGAGTCCCGGCTTTCCAAAAAGTGGCAGAATGTAGACGCGATCCCGCCTGCCTTATTTCAATCCCGCAAGATACGCCGCGAGGCCGGGCTTTTTGACAAGCTCCAGCGCTTCTTCGGCCGTGACATTCCGCTTCAACCGCAGCGCTTCCAGGATCCGGATGATGGACAGCGGGACCTCGGCCGACTGGCCGACCTCCGCGGACCGCTCCTTCATGAACGCGATCGAGTCGAAGAGGACGGCGTTCGCTTCCCCATAGGAAATGGGCCGCCTCGCGCCGTATTGCTTGACCCATCCCGGATTCGCCAGGGCGTCGTTGACGTGGAGCTGGACGAGAAAGGTCGCCCGCCCGATGAGCTTCAGATTCGACGGGCTGACGTTGGTCATGGTGTTGCCGACGACCCGGCCGAGTTTGGCCATGACCGCCGTCGAATGGGCGTTGAGGAGCATTTTGAGGGCGATGTTCTGGCCGACGCGGAAGGGATCGTTATCGGCCGGGACGACGAGCTCGACCATGAGTGTGGTCGGGGCCCTGCGGTAAGGTCCTGGCTTCGACACTCCCCCGATGGGCCGGCTGGCGACGCCGCCCACCACCGGACCGGGAGATGGCTTATCCTTGATGAAGATGACGCCGTAGCTGGCCCCTGCAGAGAAGTATGATTCGAGGAACTTCCAAATAACCGAATCCGGCTTGAGAACGCTTTCGACTTCGGGCCCGAGCAGGGCCATGACGGCGAGGTCGTCCCAATTCGAACCGTCCCGCTTGACCGCCGCTTCCGAGAACGAAAAATCATAGAGGTCCTGCTGGTCGTCTCCGGCTTTGACCAGGCTCTCGAGGGCCTTGGTCCGGAGATACGGGTCGTCGATCTCCTCGTCGAAGGGCTTCTGATAAATCGCCGGGCTCAAACCCCGAAACGGCCGTCCGAGGAAGGCCTGCCAGGCCGCCTTCGCGTCCTTCGCTTCCGTCCGGACCTGGATCCAGCATTTCCGCCGCGGCTCTTTGACCGTGTCGAGCGGATAGAGGCGGAACGTCGGGCTCCGCTCGGTGCTGTCGATGAAGACCGTGACCAGACCCATAACGGCGAAATACGTCGAGAAATGGCCCTCGGCATACGTCCGCGCTTCGAGGTGGGTCAGCTTGGCCAGCTGGGGGATGCTCTTTTTGACTTCCTGGAGGAGCGCCGGGAACCGTCTCAACCGGGCTTCCAGGCCGGCCTCTTCCCCGAATCCCAGCCGGGCCATCTCTTTATTCGAGAGCACCCGGCGCAGGACGTTCTCCACGGCCGTCTCGATCGCGCTCCCGACGACGAACGTCTCGATCGTCGTCGCCTGCATCCGCGTCGAGCCCGTGATCGCCTGCGGCCCCGTGGTCAGGTTGACCTTGGTGATGCCCGGCTCATCGAGGACCTTCCTGCTCCGCTCGAACGGCTTGAGCTTGTCGTCCGGGTTGTTGTAGACGAAATACAGCTTCTTTCGGCTCTCGGCCGCCGCGTAGCCCGGCTCGGCCTTCCATTGGTCGAGCGCGGCGAGGATGGTGCCGATGACCGAGGACGTCTCGCCGCCCTCGGTGACGCAGATGACCAGGTCTCCTTTCTTCACGCCGCGGTCCGCAAGCTGGAGGCGGCCGATGAGCTGGAGGTCTTCGAAGCCTTCGAGCGAGCTGATCAGGGCCCTGTCCGCCCCCGTCATCTCACCGATGAGTCCGTCCTCGACGGCCGGACCGAGGCGCTTCCGGCACTTGTCCCACAGGTCGGCTTCGGCCTTGACCTTCTTCCAGAACGGCCGCCAGAAGCTCGACTCCATCTGCTTGGCCAAACGGCCCGTCGCCCCGCAGCCGTAGACATAGACTTTCTTCTTGGCCAGGATCGCGTATTCCAGCTCGCTCACGAGCTGGTCGAGGAGGGCCTTTTCCGCCGCGAGCCTCTCCAGGCGGGCGGCGACGTCCTCGTCCACGGACAGGAGGAGGCGTAGGCCGGCCTCGGTGTCCTCCTGGATCTTTTCGCTCAAGGTCCAAGTCTTGGGATGGCGCTGTTCGGTGAGGAGCGTGTGGAGCTGGAACTGGGTCCGATTGATTACGTAATCCAAGGACTCGGCCGAGGCGGAAAAGCCCAGGAGCTTGAGCAGACCGGCGTCGGCCTCCGCGGCCTGCTCTTGGACGGCGGGCGCCGGTCCCGCGAGGCAGAGGGCGACGGCGACCGCTAAAAATGCGGCGAACAGCGGCGGGCGCTTATCCGTACTGGTGCGTGTCATCCAGGATGTCTCCTTCGCGCCAGGCCTTTGCCCAATCATCGATGGTGAAGATCATGTGCTTTCCGTCGGCCGTCGAGCAGACGACGCGGTTCAGCCCGGCGTTGATGAGCATCTTCTTGCAGATGAAGCAGGGGAAGGCGTTGATGGCCGGGCCGCCTTCGGCATCCGATCCGTGGATGTACATGTCCCCTCCGAAAAGGCTGACGCCCGCGCGCGCGGCGTTGATGATGGCGTTCTGCTCGGCGTGGACGCTGCGGCAGAGCTCGTAGCGTTGGCCGTGCGGGATGCCGAGGCGGTCGCGGAGGCAGAAGCCGTGCTCGACGCTGTCGCGCGTCTTCCGCGGCGCGCCGACGTAGCCCGTGGAGATGATCTGGTCGTCGCGGACGATGATCGCCCCGATCGAGCGGCGGAAGCAGGTGCTCCGGCGGGCGACCTCGCGGGCGATGCCGAGGTAGTATTCGTCCTTCGAGACGCGGGGAGCGGTCATAAGAGGTCCTCCAGTCGGCGGCGCAGCTCCTCGAGCGTGCCGTCGTTGACGATGGCCCGGTCGGCCAGGTCCATGCAGGCGCGGAGCTGCTGCGCGCCGGGGTCGGAGCTGTTTTCCTCGTTTTCTTTCCGGATGAAGTCCTCGAGCGTTGCCGCCGATTCGTCACGGCCGCGCTTCCGGACGCGCTCGAAGCGAAGCGCCGCGGGCGCGTCGATGGCGAGGAGGATGAAGCCGGGCTTCGCCTTCAGGAATGCGACTTCGTGCGGATTGCGGACGCTGTCGATCACGGCCTTCCCGGCGACTTTCTCCATGACCAGCTTGGCCAAGATAGCCGAGCCGCCGCTCCGGCGGAGGTCGTTTCCCTTCCGGATGAGATTGTCCCGGGTAGCCTCGAGGCCTTCCTCGCGGAGCTTCTCCCGGATGACGTCGGAGAGCGAGAAATAGGCATAGCCCTTGGACATGAAAAAGGCGGCGGCTTCCCCTTTGCCCGCGCCGTTGGTTCCTGTCAGGCCGATGTACGCGTATGTCATCCGGCCAAATCCGCGTCGGCTTTTTTTTCTTTCCGTTTTTTTCGTTCTTTGCCGAAGAGGAAGGCGATGAGGATGCCGAAAGTGTAGAGGGCCAGCATGGGGCCGGCCAAAATCGCCTGGCTGACGGGGTCGGGGGTGGGGGTGATCAGGGCGGCGAGGATGAACACGACCAGGATCGCGTATTTGTATTTTTTGATCATCCAGCGGGAAGTGATGACGCCCATCCGGGAGAGGAAGAAGATGAGCGTCGGCAGCTCGAAGACCGCGGCGATCCCGAGGAGCAGCTTCAGCATGAGGCTGAAGTACTCCTCGACCGTGATGACCGCCTGAAAATTCTGGCCGACGTTGAGGAAGAACTTACAGGCGTAGGGGAAGATGACGAAGTAGCCGAAGACCGCGCCCATCATGAAGAAGACCGAGGTGAAGATGACGAACGGCCAGACGTATTTTTTTTCTTTTTGATAGAGCCCGGGAGCGACGAAGTACCAGATCTGGAGCAGGATGAAGGGAATGGCCAGGAAGAGCGCGGCCAGGAAGGCGACCTTCATATATAACATGAAGGGCGAGGTGAGCTTGGTGTAAGCCAGCTTTTGGCCCTCGGGGAGATATTTGCTGAGGGGTTTGGCCAGGATATCGAAGATGTCGGTCGCCCAGATCGCGCCCGGGATGACGGCGACGAACAGGGCGAGGAGCGAGTAAAAGATCCGCTTGCGGAGGTCCTCGAGATGTTCGAGGAAGGTCATCTCGTCAGGAGATTTTTTTGCCTTCCCCATCCTCGGTCAGGTCCTTCTTGACGTCCTTGAAGCCGTCCTGGATGTCCTTGACGTCGTTCTTGATGTCCTTGAATTCCTCAGCGTTGATCTGTTCCTCGAATTTGCCTTTGATGTCTTCCGTCGTCTTCTTGAATTCGCGGAGGGCCTTGCCGATCGAGCGCCCGACTTCGGGCAGTTTCTTGGGGCCGAAGACGAGGAGCGCGATCACCATGATCACGATCAGTTCCGGCATTCCCAGGCTTCCGAACATGGTTGTTTTTTATCCTCGACGCCCCTGGAAATATAGACCTTCAAGGGGTTTTAGTCAAGGAGAGGGCTCGCTCGAAACGAGCGAACGCTCTTTTTGGCCGAGAACTCATTAGCCGACGGGGCGACAGGGTGGCCCACGGCTCGCTGGGGAACCAGTCCCGTCGGTTCCCCCCTAGGCTTCGCCCAGGGAACCCCTCTCCGCTATGCTCGCCTTAGGGCCAACCCCGCCGCCCCGTCTTTCAATTTATCGCCGCGAAAGGCATTCGCTCCCTTCTTCGCTTGCCAAACAAAAAAAAGCTCGTTCGTGCTCCCGCTTGGGCGGGTCCCGGCCCGATTCCTTCCTCCCCCGAGTTGCTGAATACGCGGACATTTACTTTGGCAGGCCCCTCTGGTAAAATCAATGTTTAGACGAAGATGAAAAAGTATATCTTATTGGCCTTCCTCTTGGCGGGCGTTCTCGTCGGCCTCGCCGCCCGCGACGAGGAGGTCTGGGACCAGTCCCTCGAGAAGATCTCGGCGATGGCCTCGCTCGTCGAACAGAACTACTTCCAGCCCGTGGATTCGGACAAAATGGTGCAGGAGTCGATCCGGGGGATGCTTCAGACCCTCGATCCCCACTCCTATTTCCTGGACCCCGACAATTTCTCCCGGATGTTCGAGGAGCAGAAGGGAAAATACTTCGGCATCGGAACCCAGATCCAGAAGCAGGAGGACCGGCTGGTCGTCATCGCCCCGATCGAGGGCGGCCCCTCCTGGCGGCTGGGGATCCAGTCGGGCGACGTCATCAGCCATATCAACGGAGAAAGCACCAAGCCGATCTCCTCCCAGGACGCCGTGGACAAGCTCCGCGGGCCTAAGGGCACCAAGGTCACCATCACCATCGCCCGCGAGGGGCTGGAGAAGCCGCTCGAGCTGACCATTACCCGCGAGGAGATCCCCCTCTACAGCGTTCCCTACGCCTTCATGCTCCAGGATGACGTCGGCTATATCTTCATCCGCAATTTCGCCGAGAGCACGAGCGAGGAATTCGCCCAGAAGATGGAGGCTTTGACCCAGAAGGGCATGAAGAGCCTGATCCTCGACCTGCGGGGGAATCCCGGCGGCGCCCTCATCCCCTCGATCGACATCGCCGACGAATTCCTGCCCAAAGGAAACGTCATCGTCTCCGTTCGGGGCCGGAACCGCATGTACGACCGGGAATACCGGGCCGACAGCAACAACCAATACGAGAAGGTGCCGGTCGTCGTCCTCATCGACCAGGGCAGCGCCAGCGCCTCGGAGATCGTAGCCGGCGCGATCATGGACCATGACCGCGGCCTGATCGTGGGCGTGGATTCCTGGGGCAAAGGCCTGGTCCAGACGATGTTCCCCGTCGCCCGGAACATGGCCGTGGCCCTGACGATCGCCAAGTACTACACGCCGAGCGGTCGCTGCATCCAGCGCGATTACTCCCGGCTCGACGACTACATCCTGGACAACAAGGTCACCCCGGTCCAACAGCGGGAAGTGAAATATACGGACAAGGGCCGCAAGGTCCTCGGCGAGGGCGGCATCACGCCGGACTACGAGGCCCGCTTCGAGATCAAGATCTACACGGCCCAGCTCCGCTTCGCCGGGACGTACTTCACCTACGCCCGGAAGTTCGCCACCCACCAGACGGCTCTTTCGAAGAAGTTCATCTTCCCCCAGGAAGCGCCGGGGCCGTCGGCTCCCGGCGAGGGCAAGATCCAGCTCGGCAATTTCTTCGTCGTCGACGCCGCGGTGCTCGACGATTTTCGCGAGTACCTGCAGGCCAATAAATTCAACTACGACGCCAAGAAATTCAAGGACGCCGAGAGCGAGATCCGGCACGAGCTCGAACGCGAGATCGCCTCGGCCATCTGGGGTATCGAGGAAGGCTGGAAGGCGTACCAGAAAGGCGATTCAGCCGTCCTCAAGGCCCTCCAGGTGATGCCCGAAGCGGCCAAATTCGTCACGCAATGAAAAGCGGCGCCGCCGCAGTTTTTTCCGGGGATAAGGGAGACCTCGAAGGCGCAACGAGGAGAGATCGTCCATGAAGATCGCGCTGGCCTCCGACCACGCCGGATATGAGCTGAAAGCGGGGGTCGCCCGCTATCTTACGGAACAAGGCGTCGCCTTCACGGACTTCGGCTGCGGGCCGGGCGAAGCGGTCGACTATGTCGATTTCGCCGCCAAAGGAGCCGAAGCGGTCCTCGCCGGCGCCTGCGACAGGGCCATCCTCGTCTGCGGAACGGGCATGGGCATGGCCCTCGCGGCCAACAAGTTCAAGGGGATCCGGGCCACGCCCTGCTGGAACCTGTACACGGCCGAGATGAGCCGCCGCCACAACGACGCCAATTGCCTGACGCTCGGCGGCCGGACGACGCGCGTCGCCGACGCCCTCGAAATCGTCCGGGTGTGGCTGGACACGCCCTTCGAGGGCGGCCGGCACGCCCGCCGGGTGGATAAGGTCAAAGAGATCGAAGCGCGGAATTTCAAGCCGTAATACTTTTGGCTTAACGAAATCATAGAGGAGATTGGAACGATGTCATCATTCCAGGACAAGGTCCAAACCCTGTGCGCCAAGGTGGAGACAAACAACACGTGGCGGCAGAAGGAGGCGTTCAACCTCATCCCCTCCGAATCGACGCCCTCGCTCCTCGTCAAGATGTGCGAGATCTCAGACCCGGCCGGCCGCTACGCCGAGCACCGGACGATGAAGGGCGAGGAGGTCTACTTCTACCAGGGGATCGATTTCATCCGCGACGTGGAAGTCGAAGCCCGGCGCGAGCTGGCCAAATTCTTCGAGTGCACCGACGTCGAATTGCGGCCCGTCAGCGGCCAGATGGCCAACGAGGTCGTCTTCAAGGGCATGGTCAAGTTCATCAACCGGGGCAAGGCCGAAGGCCGGCTGAGCCGGCGCCTGCGCATGGTCATGAACAACGACCTGAACAAGGGCGGGCACCTGAGCGCCCAGCCCATGGGCGCGCTGTTCAATTTCGTCGAGGAGAACCCCAAGACGGGCAAGGAGAACATCGTCCATCTCCCCCTCCTCAAGGACAATCCCTACAAGCCCGACGTCAAAGCCCTGCCCGAGGTCCTCGAGCGGGCCAAGCCCGAGCTCATCGTCTTCGGCAAGAGCATGTTCATCTACCAGGAGCCGGTCAAGGCCGTGGCCGAGATCGTCAAGGATTGGAAGCCCCGGCCGGTGATGATGTTCGACATGGCCCATGTCCTGGGCCTGTACGGAGCGTTCCAGGAGCCTTTCAAGGACGGCGCCGACATCGTGACGGGGAGCACGCACAAGACCTTCTTCGGCACGCAGCGCGGAGTCGTCGCCGGAAATTTCCCCAAGGACAGCCCCCTGCGCAACCTGTGGCTCGACATTAAAAGCCGGGCGTTTCCGGGCTCGACGAGCAACCATCATCTGGGCACGCTCCTCGGCTTGCTCATGGCCTCCTACGAAATGAACGAGTTCAAGAAGGAATTCCAAGGCCAGGTGCGGGCCAACGCCAAAGCCTTCGCCAAGTCCCTCAAGGCCCACGGGATCCCGGTCGAGGGCGACGAGAAGGACGGCTTCACCGAGACCCATCAAGTCCTCATCAGGGTCAAGTCCTTCGGCCCGGGCATGGAGGTCGCCCGGCGGCTCGAGGACAACAACATCGTCGTCAATTACCAGGCCCTGCCCGACGACGAGACCTTCCTCGATTCGAGCGGCGTCCGCATGGGCGTCCAGGAGATGACCCGCTTCGGGATGAAAGAGAAGCATTTCGACGATCTCGCCGGCCACATCGCCGACGTCGTCATCCGGAAGAAGAACGTCAAGGATGCGGTCAAAGCCTACCGCCGGAACTTCCTAGAGATGGGATACTGCCTGCCCGCGAAAGAGGCCGTGCCCCTGGCCGCCCGCGTCTTCGCCACGGCCATTCCCTATCCGGATTTCGCTGCGAAGTTCGTCGATAATCTGAAGAAGCTCATCTGAATATGAACGTCCTCGTCGTCGGGTCGGGCGGCCGTGAACACGCCCTCGCCTGGAAGATTGCGAAGAGCCGGAGCGTTGCGAAGCTCTTCTGCGCGCCCGGCAACGGCGGAACGCGCCTGGTCGCCGAGAACGTCCCCGTCGGCGACGCCGACATCCGGAGCCTGGCCGATTTCGCCGTCCGCGAGCGGGTCGACCTGACGGTTGTCGGGCCGGAAGTCCCGCTCTCGTTGGGGATCGTCGACGAATTCGCAAAGCGCGGCCTCCCCATCTTCGGCCCGACACAAAAAGCGGCCGAGCTCGAGTCGAGCAAGGTCTTTGCCAAGCAGTTCATGACCCGCCACGGCATCCCGACCGGCCGATACCGGGTTGCCGACTCGGCCGAAAAAGCGCTGGCCGTCCTGCGCTCGGGGGAGTTCGAGCTGCCGGTGGTCGTCAAGGCCGACGGCCTGGCCGCCGGCAAGGGCGTGCTCATCTGCAGGACGATCGAGGAAGCCGACCAGGCCGTCCGCTCGATTATGATCGAGCATCAGTTCGGCGAGGCCGGCCGGCGCGTCCTCGTCGAGGAGTTCCTGAGGGGCAAGGAAGTCTCGTTTATCGTCGTCTCGGACGGCGAACGGGCCGTCCCCCTCGTGACGACGATGGACCACAAGACCGTCTTCGACGGCGACGAGGGGCCGAATACCGGCGGCATGGGAACGATCTCTCCGTCGCCTTTTCTGTCCGAAAAGCTCTACGACGAGGTCATGCGGACGATCATCGGCCCGACGATCACCCGGATGGCGGGCGAAGGCCGCCTTTACAAGGGCGCTCTCTACGCCGGCCTGATGCTCACGGACGATGGCCCCAAAGTCCTCGAATACAACTGCCGCTTCGGCGACCCCGAGACCCAGCCGCAGATGGTCCGCCTCGAAAGCGACCTCGTCGACCTGCTCGCCGCCGCGGCCGGCGGCAGCCTCAAGATCCACTGCGTGCGCTGGAGCGATACCGCTGCCGTGTGCGTCATCCTGGCTTCGGGAGGGTATCCCGGCGCCTACGAAAAAGGGAAGGTCATCGACGGCTTGGCGGAAGCGGCGGCCGCTCCGGGCGTCGCGATCTTCCACGCCGGCACGAAGTTCGAAAACGGCCGGTTTTTGACGAGCGGAGGCCGGGTGCTGGGCGTCTGCGGCGCGGGGCCGTCGCTGGCCGCGGCCCGGGCCAAGGCTTACGGGGCCGTCGGGCTCATCCGTTTCGAGGGGATGCATTACCGCCGCGACATCGGGACCGCCCGCATCGGCGGCCGCCAGAAATAAAGGAGTACCCATGGACGTCGCGATCTTAATCGGCAGCGAATCCGACTTCGAGGTCGTCAAGGATGCGCTCGAGATCCTCAAGAAATTCGAGGTGCCTTTCGGCCTCGAGATCACCTCGGCCCACCGCTCGCCCGAACGGACGCACAAGCTCGTCCGCCGCTTCGAGGAGGAGGGCGCGGAGGTGTTCATCGCCGTGGCCGGCAAGGCGGCCCATCTCGCCGGCGTCGTCGCCTCGCATACGGTCCGGCCGGTCATCGGCGTCCCCGTCGAGAGCGCTGGGCTCGGCGGGCTGGACGCGCTGCTGTCGACCGTCCAGATGCCGAAGGGCATCCCGGTCGCGACCATGGGCACGGGCAAGACGGGCGCGTTGAACGCGGCGCTGCTCGCCGTCGAGATGCTGGGATTGAAAAAGCCGGCCCTGCGGGCCAAGCTCCAGGACCACAAGAAAAAAATGGCCGCCCAGGTCGAGGCCGATTCGGAGAAGCTCAAGAAGAGCCTGTAAGTCCCGATGGATTCGTTCTCGATCCGGAACTTCGGCTGCCGCGTCAACCAGGCCGAGGGATTCGCCTGGGCCCACGAATTCCAGAAGCGCGGCCTGAAGCACGAAGAGGGCGCCGGCCGCGGCGGGTTGGTCATCGTCAACACCTGCACGCTAACGGGGCGAGCGGACCGCGACGCGCGCAAGTTCATCCGAAAAGTTCTTCGAGAGAATCCAGAGGCCAAGGTCGTCGTCACGGGCTGCCTGGTCGAGCGTTTGCCCCGGGAATTCGAATCCATGGCCGGCATCTGGAAGGTCATCTCCAATCGGGAAAAGGACGCCCTTCCAGCGCGGGTGGCGGCTGTCGCCTTCACTGGCGATGAGCGCGCGATCCGGACGGTGCGGGCGCGGGCGTTTCTCAAGGTCCAGGACGGCTGCGACTATGCCTGTTCTTTCTGCGTCATCCCGGGCGTTCGGGGCCGGAGCATGAGCGTGCCCCCGGATGAGGTTTCGTCGCGGATCGGAGAGTTCGCCGCGCTGGGCTTCCGCGAAATCGTCCTGACCGGCATCCACCTCTGCTCGTATGGGCTGGACCTGAGGCCGCGGACGTCGTTTACTGACTTGCTGGAGCGGATCGAAACTCTGCCCGGCGACTTTCGGGTTCGTCTTAGCTCGCTCGACCCACGATTCCTGACCGACTCGGTTCTCGAGCGCCTGACGAGATCGACGAGGGTCTGTCCTCATTTCCACCTGTCGCTTCAGCACGGGTCGGACGCCGTCCTGCGGGCCATGGGCCGCGCCAGCACGATCTCCCAATATCGTTGGATCATTGACCGCCTCTCTGGCGCGTTGCCGGACGCGGCCATAGGCGCCGACATCATTGCCGGTTTTCCCGGGGAGACGGATTCCGATTTCCGGGCGACGGAAGAATTCCTCGCGGCTGCCCCTCTCGCCTATTTCCACGTGTTCGCCTATTCCCCCAGGCCGGGAACGGCCGCCTTTGGCCGGCCGGGAGTCGGCGAGGCGATGAAGCGGGTCCGGGCCGTTCGGCTCCGGGAGTTGTCCCGAAGAAAGAACCTGGAGTTCAGGACGAAATTCAACGGAGCGATCCTCGATGGCGTCGTCATCAAGACGGGAAAAGCCGGAACCGAGGTCCTGACTTCGAACGATATCGCGGTTCAGGCAGGTTCGAGCGGCGTGTGCAAAGGGGACCGCGTAAACGTCAGGATCGCGGATGTTCGCGAGGACGAGACGCGAGGTGAAATAATCCCCCTCAATCACGCACTCTCTCGTCATCCTGAGCGAAGCGAAGGATCTCATCCATGAAGCGCATTTCCGTCCTCCCTCCCGAGATCTCGCAGAAGATTGCTGCCGGCGAGGTGATCGAGCGGCCCGTTTCCGTCGTCAAGGAGCTGGTCGAGAATTCCCTCGACGCCGGCGCGACCGAGGTGGACGTCAACCTCATCGCCGGCGGAAAGACGCTCATCCGCGTCCGGGACGACGGCCAAGGCATGAGCCGTGAGGACGCCGAGCTCAGCTTCATCCGCCACTCGACGAGCAAGATCGCCCGCGAGGAAGACCTTCTAGAAATTGCGACCCTCGGCTTTCGCGGTGAGGCGCTGCCGAGCATCTCCTCCGTCTCGCGGCTGACGCTCCGGACTTCGGAGGGCGCAGGCGGAGCCGGGACCGAAATTGAACGAGCAGGAGAAACGACGCTTTCCATTAAAGACGTCGCCTCCCCGCGCGGGACCACCGTCGAAGTCCGAGAACTCTTCTTCAACCTTCCCGCGCGTTTGAAATTCCTCCGCGGCGATCAGGCCGAGCTCGGACAGATCGTTAAATACCTGACGAACGTTGCGCTAGCCTATCCAACTCTCCGCCTGAGCCTCGGCCATGGCGCCCGCTCTATTCTCGACTGCCCGCCCGTGGCCGGCCTCAAGGAGCGGCTCTTTCAGATCTACGGAAAATCCCTCCTCGACAAGTTGATGGAGGTCGATTACGCCGAAGGCGGGAACCGGCTATCCGGCTTCGCTTCCTTGCCGCCGATGGGGAAGACGGACCGATCGCACCAATTGTTTTTCGTCAACCGCCGGCCCGTCCACGATAAGATCCTGTCCTCGGCTTTGAACCAAGCCTATCGCGGAATCCTGGAAAAAGACCTGGCGCCCGAGGCTTTTCTTTTTCTGACCGTGCCGTACGGCGAAGTGGACGTGAACGTCCACCCGGCCAAGAGCGAGGTCCGCTTCAGCCAATCTTCCGCCATCTTCCAGCTTGTCCTGCGCAGCGTCACCCACGGCCGCTTCAAGGTGGAAGGGATCAAGGACATTTCCCGGATTGCCGCCGAGGCTCCCGAGATTAGCCCCTCCCCGTCGATCGAATATAAAATTCCGTTCAAGGTATCGGAAGAAAAAGACCGCTTCGAGCTCCCGCCTCTGTGGAGTGCGCGTGATATTCCCGATGCCGCTCCCGCGGAAAAACCGGAGCGGCGGGTGCTCGGCCAGTTCGCCAATGCTTATATCGTTACCGAAGATGCCGAAGGGCTCCTCGTTGTCGACCAGCACAACGCCCACGAGAGGATTCTCTTCGACAAGTACGAGGAAATCGACCGGCGCAAGAAATGGCCGGTCAAGATGAGTCTGATCCCGTTGTTGTTCGACCTTTCGCCGTCGCAGGCCGTGAGCCTCGAACCGAGCCGCGAAATATTGGAGGGTGCGGGATTCCGGGTCGAAGCCATGGGAGGCCGAAGCTACGCCCTGCGCGAATACCCCGACATCTTCCAGCCGGAGGAAGCCCTCGCGGCTCTCCTCGAGCTTCTCGAAGAGCTGCGGGAGGGGCCGGCGGAGGGGAAAAAGGCGAAGCTCCTGGCGACGATGGCCTGCAAAACCGCGATCAAGGCCGGCCAGCCCCTGCCGCGGGAGAAGATGGAATTCCTCGTCCAGGAGCTGTTCAAAACGACGAACCCGGCCCTCTGCCCGCATGGCCGGCCGATCGTCCTGCGCATCGCTAAGTCCCAGATAGAAAAGGGGCTTAGACGGCCCGTCAATTGACAATCTTCGAGCGCTTCTGCTACGATGAATCGGCTTTCGAACACGCGAAGCGGATTTCTCCCGCGTGTTTCGATTCGCTGTTGCGGGGAGTGGCGCAGCCTGGTTAGCGCGCTTGCCTTGGGAGCAAGAGGTCGACGGTTCAAATCCGTCCTCCCCGATCGTTGCCAAGGCCCGGCACGTCGAAGCGCCTGTAGCTCAGGTGGATAGAGCACCTGCCTTCTAAGCAGGGGGTCGGGAGTTCGAATCTCTCCAGGCGCGCTCTTTATGATTCTCTTACCAATTGGTCAGCGGCGATGTGAATTCGTGATGGAGCTTGATCAGGGGGTCGTATTCCGACCGGTCTGCGGCTTGAAGCGCCTGAATCATTCTTTTTCGAATTTCGGTCGTTAATAGCAGCTCGTCTTCGGGAAAACGGATGACGGAATGTGTTTGTTCTTTGAGGAAGATATTGACGGCGAAACGCGCCCATCGACCATTCCCATTATGGAACGGATGGATAGATGCGAGCCGATGATGAAGCCTCGCGGATATTTCGATGATGTCCATTTGATGCGCCAGCCAAAACGTCAAATCATCGGTCAGCTTCTTGATCTCGATGTCGATCTGAGCTTTGTCGACGCCGATATTCTTGTTGGTTTTCCTCTTTTTCCCCGCCCATGACCAGACGTGCCCGAACATTTCCTTGTGGAGCCGGAAGAGATCAATCGGGTCGAATCGGAAGGGTCTCTTTTTCGGGGAAAGAAAGTATTTCTTCAGCGCTTCCGCGTTGTTCTTGGACTCGGCGTCGTTAAGGTCTTTTCGCGTCGTGATAAAGGCCGGCAGCAAGCCCTCTAATTCTTCGTCCGTCAGAAATGTCGAGCCAGGAGGAAGATCCTGGTTGAAGTTCCTCATGATTCCCAGAGGCGACCTCTGCGCTTTTCCAGGATTTCCTTCTTTATGGCCTCGATCTGCTCCTTGGTTTCTTCGTCCGACGGGGTCTGGATTTCTAGGGCTGAGCTGGTTTTACTCAAACTAATGATTTGTTTTGCTTTTTGAGTGGCTTTGGCGTCAAGAAACTCCGTCAGGTTCTGACGGGGGACAAGGAAGATTTTCAATTCTGCGTTTAAAGCCTTGGCGATTTTTTCGAGGGTGGTGATTTTGGGCATCTTGCTTCCGCTCTCTATGAACTGGACGGCCCTCGGGGATAAACCCACATGTTTCCCTAATTGCTCCTGGCTCATGCCCAAAGTTTCTCTTATGAGCTTGATTTGGTCCTTAAAATCGGGATAGTTATCCAGCCATTCCGGCAAATTATTGAGCGAACGGAGTTTTTTACTGATTTGGTTTGAAAAAAAATGTTTTTTCATAAACCTATTATATGCATATCCCCGAGATATTTCAAGAAAAACCGAAATATTATTTCGTGTTATTTGTTGTGTGTGCGAAGTATAGGTGCGTATTTTTAAACTATTATACGAACTATTGGTTCGTGATATTAACGGGATCTATGTGTAACAAAGTGCGCATGAACGAATTGAGGCGGACTATTTTGAAAGGCAAGGCAGTTTCGACGAGACGGCAACAGGCGTTATCGGATTATTTATTTATGACCGTCTCTCCCGGCCATTGGTCTGTTCTAAACGGCGAGGCGGGAAGGCCGGCCCCGTTGATGAGATTGCAGACCGGGTTGTGGGCCCAGGCGTAGCGGACGGCAGCGGGCGTCGGCACGAGGGGCGAGGAGACGATGACCGTCCCGCCCTTGATCCTGGCCTTCGCCCAGACGAATTTTTTGTCCGCTCCGGCGACGGCGAATCCCATGAGCGGACCTTTTCCCTTCATTTTGAGTCCGCCGTCGGTGTGGCTGAACCGGATGATGGCCTCGCTCTCTTTGACGCTCATCGACTCAAACATCGGCCCCGACCAGACCGCTTTTTGCCCATAGTCCTTGGCCAGCGCGTTGAGGGCCAGGCGTTTGCCGACATCCTGCTTGTTCCGGGGGTGGATGTCCTTGGCTTCGCCTATGTCGATGGTCACGGCCATGCCGGTGTTTTCCAGTCGTAAAGTCATGGTCTGCGCCTCGCGCAGCTCGGCCCACGTGGAGTCGCCCGGCTCAGGCTTCGTTTCGGTGTAATTGGCCAGCTGGACGAAATAGAAGGAGAACGGCCCCTGGGCCCAGGCCTTGCGCCAGTCCTGGATCATGGCCGGAAAGAGTGTCCGGTATTGATAGGCCCGGTCGGCGTTGGATTCGCCTTGGTACCAGACGGCGCCCTGGATGGCGAACGGAACGAGAGGGGCAATCATGGAATTGTAAAGACCGGAGGCCAGCCAGGGATGGTCCGATCCCCGCGGCGCTTCGGGCCTTTTCGGCTCGGGCTGACCGGCCGCCTTGGCCTGCTCGGCCGCATTTTTCCAGGTTTCGTTCTCGGCGTCATATTTCTTTTTCGCTTCGGGGTAATCAGCGACGAGCTTGTCCCACCGTTTCACGATGACGTCGAGCTCCGGATTGGACTCCAATGCGCCGCGGCTGGTCCAGGACTCGGCCGGCGTGCCTCCCCAGGCGCTGCATATGAGCCCTACGGGAGCGCCCAGCTTTTGATGCAGCTCGCGCCCAAAGTAATAAAGGAGGGCAGAGAAATCGGGGATCGTCTCCGGCGCGCATTCCTTCCATTCTCCCGTGCATGTGAACTGCGGGGCCGTGGCCACCGTACGCTCGACATAGAACAAGCGGATATCGGGGAATTTCGCGGAGGCGATCTCTGCTTTGGCATTGTTCGAGTCCTTGACGGTCCACTGCATGTTGGATTGGCCGGACCCGATCCAGACTTCGCCGACGAGGATGTCCCTGATGATGAGGATGTTGTCCGGGCCGGCGATGGTCAATTCGACGGGCTTGGCCGAGCGCGCCTGCGCGGGAAATTTCACCATCCATCGGCCTTCGGCGTCGGCGACGGCCTGGACGGCCGTGCCGCCAAAGGCGACGGTGATATTCTCGCCGGGCTCCGCTTTGCCCCAGATCGGAAGGGGCTTGCCGGCCTGCAGGACCATGTGGTCCCCGATGATGCTCGGCACGGAGACCGCGGCCGAGGCCGTTGCCGCAGCCGGAAAAACCGCCAGCGCGATGAACGAGAATCGGATGACGGCGGTGCGTTTCTTCATGAGAACCTCCCCGGGTTCGAAAGACGATATTCCCGTCCTTCCCGAATCATATATTCATCATGAAAAGCGCGTCAAGATGACGGCCGAACCTGAGAAAAACAGCTTTTAAGAACGTCTTATTTCATGAACGCGGGAACGGATTCCCCCGTGCCTCTTGACATATTGAGCGAGGCAATCTACTATATTAGTAAAATACTAATATAGGAGACCGCCGTGGAGTCTTATCCGTTGACAAAGGTAACGAGAAACGGCCAGATCACGCTGCCGGCGTCGGTCCGCCGCGATTTTCATATCGAAGAAGGAGATCTCCTCGAGGTCCGCGCCGCCGAAGGCGGCATCATGCTCATCCCCAAACAGCTCATTGATAAAGACCAGGCCTACTTCTGGTCGCCCTCGTGGCAGGCGGCCGAGCGCGAAGCCTCGGACGATATCTCGGCGGGCCGCGTGACCGAGGCCGCGAACGCGGGTGAGCTTCTTAAAAAACTCGAGCAACGCCCTAAGAAAAAACGCCGATGAGGTTTATCGTTACGCGCCGGTTTCGTCGGGCGTACTCAAGCCTCGGGCCCGATGACGCGGTGCTAACGCGAAAAGCTCTTGTTCTCATGGGCGAAAATCTTCGGCATCCCGGACTCAGGGTGAAAAAGATCCAAGGGACCGAAACGATTTGGGAAGCCCGGGCGGGGCTTGCGATTCGGATCACGTTCGAAATCAAGGGCGAAGCGATCCTCCTGCGCAACGTTGGCCGGCACGATAAAACGCTGAAAAGACCTTGATCAATATCCGCGGCTCGGAATGCCGGCGGAAACCCGGTCCATTTGACGTTTTTCTCGCGGCGGCTCTATAATGAATAAGTAAGGGACCTCGCCGACCGAAAAGCGATGCCGGCCCGGCCTCCTCCGGACGTCGAGGAAAAAATGAAGAAAGTCGTCGGATGGCTCGTGGCTGCGGAACTCTGCCTTGTCCTGGCGGCGCCGGCCGGCACGGTCGCCCGCCGTCAGGAGGCGGCGAAGAATCAAAAGCCCCTGGAATACCAGGTCGCCGTCACGCTGAAGCTCATCCAGGCCTATGTCACGGACCGGAAAGGCAAGCCCGTCGAGGACCTGACCAAGGACGACTTCGTCGTCTACGAGGACGGCCGGCCCATGGCGATCACCGAATTCGAGCGCCACGTCCTCTCGCCTCCTCCGGCCGAAGCGGGCCCGGCAAACACGCTCCGCGAGCCGGCCCCGGAAGTCTCCTCCGCCGGCCGCAAGTTCGTCTTCTTTTTCGACTTCGCTTACAACAACCAGCGCGGGGTCGTGAAGGCTCGGGAGGCCGCCCTCCACTTCATCGATACGGAGCTCGGGCCCGACGACGCGGCGGCCGTCATCTCCTATTCGATGCTCGGCGGCCTGGCCATCCACGAGTTCTTCACGGCCGACCGGGCGAAAGTCCGGGAGGCCGTCGCCGCGATCAACGGGAAACGGATCACCGGCCGGGCCGAAGATATCGAAGAGATGTTCTGGCGCCAAGCGACCGAAAGCCCTCCAGAGCGCGGCCCGGGCGTCCCCGAGCTGAATCCCACCACCCCGCCGAAAACTCCGCCCACCTTCAACTGGCGGCGGCAGGAATCGAAGGACATGGCCGAGAACTATATCCTCAAGCTGACCTCCTTGGCGAAAGCCTTGAGGTACGTCCCCGGCCAGAAAAATTTCGTCTTCTTCTCCACGGGAATCGTCGCTTCCCTCGTTTACGGCAACCAGGAAGGGAATCCGGGCGAAACGCCTCAGGTCTACGGGCTCAAGCAGGTGAGGGCGCAGTTCGACGTCGGCGACTATCACGTCAAGACCGCCCACGAGCAGATGCTCAAGGAGATGAGCGCGGCGAATTGCGCCATGTTCACGTTCGACACACGGGAGGCGGCTCTCGTCCCCTCGCTCTTTACGTATGACGAGCAGACCTACGAAGAGGGCGGCCAGTACCGGGACATCTTTTACGACGAGGGCGTCCACCAACAGGTCACGGACCCTCTCAAGGAAGATCGGATCACGGGCCTCTATTCCCTGCGCCGCCTCTCGGTCGTCACGGGCGGAAAATATTTCTCCAACATCATCGATTACAAGCGGACGCTGGACGAGCTCCAGACGCTCACCGGCGCCTTCTACATCCTCGGCTACGCCATCCCGAGAGCGGCCGACGGCCGGTACCATTCGCTCAAGGTCGAGGTGAAGCGCAAAGGCTGCCGGGTCAAGTCGCAGACCGGCTACTTCAATCCGCGGCCCTTCGCGGAATTCTCCGACCTGGAAAAACAGCTCCATCTCTTCGACCTGGCCTTGAGCGACCGGCCCGTGCTCCAGGCGCCGCAGCCCTTCCCCGTGAGCGCTCTTTCTTTCGCGGCGGGTTCCGAAGGGCGGCTGGAGTTGGTGGGCAAGCTCCCGGCGAGCCTCATCAACCGGTTCGAGGGTAGAAAAGTCGAGATCATCTCGTTCGTGTTCGACGCGCAGGACAATGTGGCCGGACTCCAGCGCCGGGTCGCCGACCTGTCCCGATACAAGGGCGCGGACATCATCGTCCTGTTCGGCGCCCCGCTCGCTCCCGGGACCTACAAATGCAGGATCGTCGTCCGCGACCTCGTGACGGGGGACAGCGCACGGGCGTCGGTTCCCATCTTCGTCAAGAACAAGCCTCCGGCCGGGCTGGACCTGGCTTCGCCTCTGCTCCTTCTTCCGCGCGGCCATTTTTCCTATATCGAATCGGAGGCCGCTAGAAAAGCTCCGTTCGCGCTGAGCGACGTCTACCCTTACCAGCGGGCGCTCTACTCCCCGCTCGTCGGGGATGTGCCTGCGGGAACGTCCACGATCTATGCCCTCCTCCCGGCCACGGCCGTCGGGCTCGTCCAGCCGGCGATCTCGATCGCCGGGAGCTTGATCGAAGCGGCAAGCGGGAAGAAGACGCCGCTGCATTCGGCGACGCTGGTCCGGACGACGCGCGGAAACCTCGAGATCGAATTCCTGGAGATATCCCTGGAGGGCATTCCGCCCGGAAGATATCTCCTCTATTTATACGCCGAAGACTCGATCTCCAAGTCCGTGGCTTTCACCCGGACCGAATTGGTCATCTCTCCCTGACCGGATTTTTCTTCGCGATTTCTCTCCATTTCACCTCTTGAATACGACGGTTTTGACAAAAAATGGCAACTAGTCTTTTGGGGTGAGACAAAAATAGTAAAAATCACCTCGCCAATGCTCCGCCGGGGCGATTGACCAAAATTGTCACGCCCCTCATAATTCAGGGCGAAACTCAAAATGAAAAGCTTCGTGACGAGTCCCGAAAGAGAAAAAAACGAGAATCAAGCGTCTTTTAGAAAGAGGGCAAAATTGACAAATTTTGTCAATCTGCCTATGTTTAATGCAGAGGTACAAAATGGGTTCGACGCTTGGTGAGATTCTGGTCCGGGAGAAGCTTCTCTCGGGGGATGAGCTCAAATCCGCCCAGGAGTTCCAAAAAAAGCACGACGTGTCTCTGGCCAACTCCATCATCGCCTTGGGGCTGGTGACCGGAGAGGAAATCGCCCAGGGCTTGAGCCGGCAGCTCGGCTATCCTTATATCAACCTCGAACAGTTTGAAATCACCACCGAGATCCTCGGCCTGATCAAGCCGGATGTGGCCAAGAAATACATGATCATGCCCATCCAGAAGATCCGCTCGTTCCTGACCCTGGCCATGGTCGACCCGACCGACCTCGACGTGATCGAGGACATCCGCTTCCGCACGGGGCTCTCCATCCAGCCCGTGATCGCCGCCGAAAGCGGGATCGCCGGCGCCATCAACAAGCACTACGGCGTTTCGGGCGCCCTCCGCACCAAGCCGGTCGCCACCGAGGACATCGAACTCGGCGAGGACACCAAGGTGACGATTGTCGAAGACGAAGAGGACCTCGAGCCCGAGGACACCGGCCCGCCGGCGGACGAGGCGCCGGTCATCACCATGGTCAACAACATCTTCGTCGACGCCATCAAGAAGGGCGCCAGCGACGTCCACTTCGAGCCCTACGAAAAGACCTTCCGGGTCCGCTACCGCATAGACGGCGTCCTTTACGAGACGATGAACCTGTCGATGAAATTCCGCGACCCCGTGCTCTCCCGGGTCAAGATCATCGCCAACATGAACATCGCCGAAAAGAGACTCCCTCAGGACGGCCGGATCAAGATGCGGGTCCGGACCGAAAAGAACACCCGCAAGGACGTCGATATGCGCGTGTCTTCCCTGCCGACCATCTTCGGCGAAAAGATCGTCGCCCGCATCCTGGACCGGGACATGCTCAAGATCGACCTGACCCAACTCGGCTTCGAGCCCGAGTCGCTCGAGGTCTTCAAGCGGGCGATCGCCCGACCCTGGGGGATCATCCTCGTCACGGGGCCGACGGGAAGCGGGAAGACCAACACCCTGTACTCCGCGGTCTCGACCCTCAACGCCCTCGAAAAGAACATCATGACGGCCGAGGACCCCGTCGAGTTCTACATCCCCGGCATCAATCAGATCAACATCAAAGAGGAGATCAACCTCAATTTCGCCACGACGCTCCGGGCCTTCCTCCGCCAGGACCCCGACATCATGCTCGTCGGCGAGATGCGCGACACCGAAACGGTGGATGTCGCCATCAAGGCCGCCCTGACGGGGCACCTCGTCTTCTCCACGGTCCATACGAACGACTCGGCGAGCACGATCCACCGGCTGATGAACATGGACGTCGAGCCGTTCCTCATCGCCGATTCCGTGATCCTCATCGCCGCCCAGCGCCTCATCCGGCGCCTCTGCAAGAAATGCGCCCTGCCCCAAAAGCTCGCGCCGAAGACGCTCGTGGACCTCGGGTTCACCGTCGAGGAGTCCGAGAAGGTGGTCCCCCTCCAGGCCCGGGGCTGCGAATCCTGCAACCATACGGGATACAAAGGCCGGACCGCCCTGTTCGAGGTCATGGAGATCACGCCCGCCATCAAGGAGCTGATCCTGGCCCGAGGCCAGGTGCGGGAGATCAAGAAAGCGGCCATGGACCAGGGGATGGCGACCCTCAGGCGGAGCGGGCTCATCAAGATCAAGGCGGGCATTACGACGATCGAAGAGGTCGTCCGGGAAACCGTCAAGGATTAGGTCCCGACGATGACGATGACGATCCAGGAACTTCTCAAGCTGGCGGTCGACGCCGACGCCAGCGACCTGCACATTACGACCTACATCCCTCCCCGGCTGAGGATCCACGGGACCCTCAAATCGATCGACCACCCGCCTCTCACTCCGGCCGAGTCAAAACAGCTCGTCTACAGCCTCCTGACGGACAAGCAGAAGAAGATCTTCGAGGAGAAGATGGAGCTGGATTTCTCCTTCGGAATCAAGGAGATGGGCCGCTTCCGGGCCAACATCTTCGTCCAGAAAGGGGCCGTGGCCGCCGCCATCCGGCGCTTCCTGCCCAACATGCTGAGCTTCCAGAAGCTTGGCATCCCCCAGCGGGTGGCCCAGCTCTGCTATCTCCCGCGAGGATTGATCCTCGTCACGGGGCCCACGGGCTGCGGCAAGTCGACGACTCTGGCCTGCATGATCGATCACATCAACGTCGAGCGGAGCGTCCACATCGTGACGGTCGAAGATCCCATCGAATATTTCTTCACGCCGAAAAAGGCGCTGATCAACCAGAGGGAGCTGTTCGCCGACACCCTGTCCTACACCAACGCCCTGCGCGCCGTCCTGCGGCAGGACCCCGACGTCGTCCTCGTCGGCGAGATGCGGGACCTCAGGACGGTGGAGGCGACCCTCCGGGTGGCCGAGACCGGTCACCTGACCTTCTCCACTCTCCACACGAATTCGGCTTCGGAGACGATCTCCCGCATCGTCGACATCTTCCCGCCCCAATACCAGAATCAGGCGCGGATCATGCTGTCCATGAGTCTCGAAGCGGTCCTGACCCAGTCCCTCCTGCCCCGGGCCGACGGGACGGGCCGGGCCCTGGCCATGGAGATCCTGATCCCCAACACCGCCATCCGCAACCTGATCCGCGAGAACAAGCTCCACCAGATCTATTCGCAGATGCAACTCGGCCAGGAGAAATTCGGGATGCAGACGTTCAACCAGTCTCTGGCCACCCTGTATCTGGATAAAGTCATCACCCTGGAAACGGCCATGTCCGCGACGTCCTTCCCTGAGGAATTGACGGACATGATTCAAAGGAAGCAGGCGTTCCGGCCGACGGCCTTCAACATCGGCATGAACGTCAGACGCTGAGGGGAACGCATATGGCTATTTACGCGTGGAAAGGAAAGAACCGATTCGGGGACGCGGTCGCCGGCGAGCGCGTGGCCAACTCTCCGGAGGAGCTGACCCGCATCCTGCAGCGCGAACAGATCGCCGTCTCCGCGATCGCGGTCAAGAAGGAGCTGTTCAAGCTGCCCTTCCTGAAGAGGGAAAAGATCAAGATGAAGGAGCTGGCCGTCTTCAGCCGCCAGCTCTCGGTCCTGATCGACGCCGAGCTGCCGCTGATCCAGAGCTTGAACATCCTGTCCGAACAGACCAGAAACAAGTACTTCAAGTCGGTCCTGATCCGCATCCGCGAGGACGTCGAGGCCGGGTCCAGCCTCAACCAGGCCATGCGGAAATTCCCCAAGGCGTTCGACGACCTCTACTGCAACCTGGTCGCCTCGGGCGAGCAGAGCGGGTCGCTCGACATCATGCTCCAGCGTCTCGCCGAATATATCGAGAAGATCGTCAAGCTCCGCTCCCAGGTCAAACAGGCGATGATCTATCCCTCGGCCATCCTCCTGTTTTCGATCCTCGTCGCCGTGTTCCTGCTGTGGAAGGTCATCCCCATCTTCGCCTCGATCTTCCAGGAGCTCAACGCCCAGCTGCCGCTCCTGACCCTGGGGATCATCAAGGCGAGCAATTTCCTCCAGGGCAACATCCTCTATCTCGCCCTGGGGATCGTCGGGCTGGTCTTCCTCTTCCGCTATTGGCACAAGACCCAGCAGGGGAAGTGGGCGGTGGACCATTTCCTCTTGAGGCTGCCCATGTTCGGCAAGCTCATGTCCAAGGTGTCGATATCCCGGGTCACCCGGACGCTGGGGACCCTCCTCTCCGGCGGCGTGTCGATGCTCGAGAGCCTCAAGATCACCGCCAGCACGGCCGGCAACGTGGTCATCGAAAAGAGCGTCATGGACGTCCGCCGCCAGGTTTCCGAGGGCCGGAGCCTGACCCAATCGTTCTCGGCCACGGGCCGGTTTCCGTTCATGATGTCGCAGATGGTGAGCGTCGGCGAGGCGACCGGCACTCTCGATCAAATGCTGTCCAAGCTCGCCGAATTCTACGACGACGAGGTCTCCGCGGCGGTGGCGTCGCTGCTGTCCGCCCTCGAGCCCGTCCTCCTCGTCGTCGTCGGCGGCATCGTCGGGGGGCTCATCCTGGCCATGTATCTTCCGATCTTCAACCTGATGTCGTCCATCCAATGAAAAACATCAAGAGGAACGTCCGGGCGCTGATTCTCTCGCGGCTGATCGTCGTCTCGACGCTGCTCATCGGGGCCGTGGTCATCCAGTTTTCCACGGTTTCCTTCCTGCCGCTCGGACCTTTTTATCTTTGGATCGCCGGGACGTTCGTCTTGAGCGGATCGTATCTTGTCCTCTTCCGCTGGGACGCCCATTACCTGAATCAGGCGTACGTCCAGATCATCTTAGACCTCGTTCTGATCACCCTGCTCGTCTATATCTCGGGGGGGCTGAGCGGCAACCTCTACGTTCTCTACGTGTTCGCCATCGCCGCGGCGAGCGTCGTTCTCGGCAAGCGCGGAGCCTATCTGACGGCCGCCTTGGCCGCGATCCTGTTCGGGGCGCTGGCGGACGGGATGTTCTATGGGCTCATCCCGTATTTCCGGGCCGGCCAATACCGGGAGCTTTCGACCGGTCTCGTACTGTACACGGTCTTCCTCGCCTGGGCCCTCTTCTTCGTCATGGCCTTTCTCGTTAATTATTTGGCTCAGAGCCTGGGCTCCGCCCGCGACGCTCTGGCCCGGGCCCGCAAGGAGCTCGAGATCAGGGAGAGGGAGGTGGCTGTGGGCCGCATGTCCGCCCTCATCGCCCACGAGATCCGGAATCCGCTGGCGGCGATCTCGGGATCCATCCAGGTCCTCAAGAACGACCTGCCGCTCGACGAAGAACAAGCCCGGCTGATGGACATCGTCGTCAAGGAATCACGGCGCGTGTCCCGGTCGATCGATCAGTTTTTGAGCCTGGCCGCCCCCGGCAAAGAAGCGTTCATAACCTTCGACCTGGCCGAAACGATGCGGGAGACGATGATCCTGCTCCGATCGAGCGGGGAGCTCAACGGGCGGATCTCGGTCGAAGGCAACTTCGAGACCACCCAGGTCGAATTCGAGGGAAACCCCGGCCAATGGAAGCAGGTCTTCTGGAATCTGGCGCGTAACGCCTTGCGGGCCATGCCCGAGGGCGGAACGCTTTCGGTCGACTTCCTCCGCGGAAGCGGAGACGGGGTGGAATTACGCTTCGCCGACACCGGCCGGGGGATGTCTGAGGAAGAAAAAAAACACATGTTCGAACCCTTTTTCTCCCGCTTCGAGGGCGGGATAGGATTGGGACTGGCCGTCGTCAAGAAGATCGTGGAGGACTATGAGGGGAGGATCCACGTCTCGTCCGAGGCGCTCCGGGGCACGGAGATCCGGGTTACGCTGCCTCCGGGGCGGGCGGCGAAAGAAGTGAGGGAATGAGAGGCCTGCCATGGACACGATACTGATCGTCGACGATGAGAAGAGCATCCTCGACCTCCTGGGCGTCGTCTTTAAGAAGGAAGGCTACCAGATCAAGACGAATCCGGGGACGCCGAAGGTCTTCGATCTCATCGATGAGAGCGACTACGACATCCTCATCTGCGATATCAAGATGCCGCAGGTCGACGGCATGGAGCTGCTCAAGTATTCGAAGAAGAGGAGCCCGACCGCGCCGGTCATCATGATCACCGCCTACGGCAGCGTCAAGCAGGCCGTGGAAGCCCTCCGGATCGGGGCGCTGGACTACATCGTCAAGCCGTTCGACATCGACGAGCTCAAAGTTCTCGTCGCCCACGGGCTCGAGCACCGCAAGCTGCGCGAAGAGAACATCCGCCTCAAGAAGGCCTTCCGCGCCGAGGCCAGCTTCGAGAACATGATCGGCAAGGGCAAGGCCATGCAGGAGATCTTCGGATTGATCGAGCGGGTGGCTGCAACCGATTCGACCGTCCTCGTCACGGGCGAGAGCGGGACGGGCAAGGAGATGGCCGCCCGGGCGATCCACGCCCTCAGCCGGCGGCGCGACCACGCTTTCGTCTCGATCAACTGCGCCGCGCTCCCCGAGAACCTGTTGGAGAGCGAGCTCTTCGGCCACGTCCGGGGCGCGTTCACGGGCGCCGTGTCCGACAAGAGGGGGATGTTCGAAACGGCCCAATCGGGAACGATCTTCCTGGACGAGGTGGGAGAGATGTCGCCCTGGACGCAGGTCAAGCTCTTCCGCGTCCTCCAGGAGCGGACGGTCCGGCACGTCGGCGGGACGACTGAGATCGCGGTCGACGTTCGCATCATCGCCGCGACGAATCAGGACCTGAAGAAGCGCATCGAAGAAGGCAAATTCCGCGAGGAGCTGTTTTACCGCATTAACGTCATTTCGTTCGAGGTCCCCGCGCTCCGGAAGCGGACCGAGGACATCTCGCTCCTGATCGCGCATTTCCTCCAGAAGCACTGCGAAAAGATGGGGCGGAAGATCAAGCGGCTGACGCCCGAGGTCGTCGCCATCCTCGAGAGCTACGCCTGGCCGGGGAACGTCCGGGAGCTCGAAAACATCATCGAGCGGATCGTGGCCGTTGAGGAGCGGGAGACCATCACGGCCAGCTGCCTTCCCACGGAGATCCTCAACGCCTGTCCAAGGCTGGACGACCAAGCCGTCCTCAAACCCGGCTTCAACTTGGAAGCGCATCTGGACCAGGTCGCCATGAAGTTCCTCCAGGAGGCGGGCCAGATGGCCGGCGGGAACATGCGGCGGATGTCCGATATCCTGGGGTTGAGCTACAGGTCTTTGAGATACTTGCTGGACAAGTACCAGATCAAGTCGGTCAAGCGGACGGACCAGAGAAACGGCCGGGACGGAGACAGGGTAATTACCCAATGATGACAAAAATTGTCGTAAGGTGACAAAAAATGTCAACAAAAATTGGCAACAATCTGACGCTAGAAAAGTTAACTTGTTCAAATAATGTAACTTATGATTATTTCAAATCTGGCACGCAATTTGCAAAAATATTGAGTGCTATGCAAATTCAAAACACCTTGTTGAACGGCAAAAAAAGACAAGGAAATAGGAGGTCTAAATGTTTAAGTTGAGGAAGCAAAAAGGCTTCACCCTGATCGAGCTGCTGATCGTCGTGGCCATCATCGGCATCCTGGCCGCCCTGCTCATCCCGAACGCGATGAACGCGTTGCAGCGGGCCAAGGTCCGCGGCACACAGAAAGATGTGGCTCAGATCGCGTCCTGGATCGCCGAGTACATCACGGACAGAGCCGTGCCCTTCACCCAGACGGGCGACGTGTCTACGGCCATGAACACGGCCCTCGTCCCGATGTACACGAAGGTCCTGCCGTCGAAGGATCAGTGGGGGACGAACTACAAGGTCTACACCGGCACGAACGTCAACGGCAACTACGGCCTGACGGGCGCGGCCACGGACGACTTTCTTGTGGCGTCCTACGCCCGGGGCGGCGCGT
>Ga0172371_10000733_pt1 | contig 51749 bp, 50 predicted proteins | sample Lak12m_FD_114543 | JGI IMG/M metagenome (GOLD analysis project Ga0172371, IMG submission 114543) | Freshwater microbial communities from Kabuno Bay, South-Kivu, Congo - kab_022012_12m | ecosystem: Environmental > Aquatic > Freshwater > Lake | place: Democratic Republic of the Congo: South-Kivu... | reverse complement strand
GTCGGCAGAAATCGCGTCACCAACGACCAGTCTTCTTCCAGAATCAGTGTATTTTTATTCATTGCCGCCCCTCCCGGGACGGTGGTATATAATAAACGCGAAATAAACGCGAGTCTTAAGTTAGCGCCTATGAGGCTCTGCCTGGGAATGTATTGTTCGGAGGCTCTGCCTCCACTGTCATGATGAAACGAGACTATTTTCCGGGCAGAGCCCGGAAGATATGGATTCCCAGGCGGAACCTGGGAACCAGAACCAAATCGTAGCACGATGCGGTGTAGGGGCGGGTTTCAAACCCGCCCCTACGGCTACTGTCCGCTACCCCCTGGGATTTCTGCAATGATCAGCCCGTTGGATGGAGTAAGAATTGCCGTAGGCGCCCTGAGAGTGAACGTGATGCGTTCTCTTCTGACCATGCTCGGCATAATCATAGGGGTCGGGGCTGTTATCATCATGGTCGCCGTGGGCGCAGGGGCCAGGGAGATGATCGGCGCGCAAATCCGTTCCATCGGCAGCAATTTGATCCTGGTGCTTCCTGGCGCTTCGACGCAAACCGGAGCGCGACTCGGCGCGGCAACTGTGCACACCTTAAGAGCTTCGGACGCCGAAGCTATAGGTAAAGAACTTCTCGCCGTAAAGTTGGCCGCGCCCGTCTGGGGACAGGCAACTCAAGTGGTTTATGGCAATCGAAACTGGCAAACCCGTGTCACAGGCACTACGAAGGATTATTTCGATGTAAGAGAATGGACGATGCGTTCCGGCCGGTTCTTCAGCCCTGAGGAAGAGAGCAGGGCGGCCAAAGTCTGTATAATCGGCCAGACCGCGCTCGAGAACCTGATGCCTGACACATTCGCGTTGGGGAAGCTTGTACGAATCAAAAGCGTGCCTTTCAGGATAATTGGAGTGCTCGAAAGAAAGGGGCAGTCCCCGAGGGGAGACGATCAGGATGACGTCATTTATGTTCCTCTGAAAACTGCGCAGAACAGACTTTTCGGCTCTCCGTTCCCGGATGAAATAGGCGCGATTCTCGTCCAGGCAAAGGAAATCCCACTCATTCCGGTGGCTGAAAGGCAAATAGACGAACTACTGACGCGGCGACACAAAATCGGCCGATTTCAGGAAAAGGACTTCACCATCCGCAACCTTACTGAACTCCTCGAAACTGCTCAGAAAACCTTGAACATAATGACCTCACTTCTTGGGGCTATCGCTGCGATCTCGCTGCTGGTCGGCGGGATCGGTATTATGAATATCATGCTTGTCTCGGTAACCGAGCGGACTCGCGAGATCGGTATCCGTATGGCTGTCGGCGCAAAATCCTGGGACATCCTCATGCAATTTCTGATTGAAGCTGTCGTGCTCTCAATGATGGGCGGGTTTATGGGCATCCTTCTGGGAATGGCAGGTTCCTACGTGTTTGCGAGAGCCAGTGGATGGCCTGCCTTGATCAATCCGCTTGCCATAGCGGTCGCGATTCTGTTTTCTGCGGCAGTCGGGGTATTCTTTGGTTTTTATCCCGCGTTCAAAGCATCTAAGCTTCTTCCCATCGAAGCGCTAAGATACGAGTGAACTTCATATTGACTTGTGGGGCAGGCTTTCCAGCCTGTCATGATTGGAACTTTAAGACAGGCAGGCTGGAAAGCCTGCCCCACAATCAGGATCAGGTCGCCGCTAAACAGAATACTTGTTCTTGCTACCGGAAAGTGTTTGCTATAAAGAGAGCACTTGAGATATAGAACTAGGTTTTCAAAAATCTCCTGTAGCGCAATTCATGCTCGATAGGAGGGAACCGCAGGCTGACATACTGGTCCATTCAAGGCATGGTGTTTAATCTATGACCGAAAGACTTCAGAACGGTGTGGAGCGCGGAGAGTCGGAATAAACCAATGTATATACTTGGAATATCGGCCTTTTATCATGACAGCGCCGCTTGTTTGATCAAGGATGGAGTTATTATTGCGGCAATGCAGCAAGAGCGCTTCTCTCGTGTAAAGCACGATCATCGCTTTCCACATGAGTCCGCGGCATGGTGTCTGAAAGAAGCGAGAATCACCGCAAAGGACCTGGATTACGTAGTATTTTATGACAAGCCGATCCTGAAATTTGAGAGGCTGCTGGAGACCTACTTGTCTTTTGCCCCCAGAGGTTGGGCCTCATTCTTGATGGCCATGCCTCTCTGGTTGAAACAGAAACTGCACATCCCGGACCTGATTCGCAAAAGCCTTGACTATGACGGCAAACTCTATTTCCCGGAGCATCATGAAGCTCATGCCGCAGCCGCGTTTTTCCCTTCACCCTTTCGACGCGCCGCTTTTTTGACTATGGACGGAGTGGGCGAATGGACTACCACCAGCTTCGGGGTCGGCGACGGCAATAAGGTGCGCCTGGATTACGAGATCAAGTTTCCGCATTCGTTGGGGCTACTTTATTCGGCTTTCACCTACTTTACGGGTTTCAAGGTAAACTCTGGAGAATACAAGGTTATGGGCCTTGCTCCGTACGGCGAGCCCAAGTATGTGGATGCGATAATGAAGGAGTTGATAGACGTCAAAGAAGACGGCTCCTTCAAGTTGAACATGGATTACTTCACCTATCCGTACGGTCTGACTATGACAGGCCGAAAATTTGAGAAGCTCTTCGGAGGCCCGGCGAGAAAGCCCGAGAGCAAACTGACCCAGCGTGAAATGGATTTGGCCAGATCGGTCCAGGTGGTTACGGAAGAAGTGATGCTGCGCACAGCCCGTCACATTCACAAGTCAACAGGGGAGAAATACCTGTGCCTGGCGGGCGGTGTTGCGCTCAACTGCGTAGGAAACGGTCGTATTCTGAGAGAAGGGCCGTTCAAGGACATATGGATTCAGCCGGCCTCGGGTGATGCGGGCGGAGCTTTAGGCGCGGCATTGTTTGCGTGGCATCAATTGCTCGACAATGGACGGATAGCGGACGACGTTAATGATTCACAGACCGGCTCGTTCCTCGGTCCGTCGTATAGCGATGAAGAGATTAAGCAATTCCTTGATTCCCACGGGTATCCGTACAACCATGTGGCTGACGGCGACTTGACCGCCACGGTGGCTGATTTGATTTCAGATGGCAAAGTGATCGGGTGGTTTCAAGGCAGGATGGAGTTCGGCCCTCGGGCGCTGGGGTCACGGTCCATTATCGGAGACGCCCGGAATCCGAAGATGCAAGCCCAGATGAACCTGAAGATCAAGTACCGGGAGAGTTTCAGGCCCTTTGCTCCCTCAGTCTTGATGGAAGAAGTCGATCATTTTTTTGAGCTGGATCGTCCTTCACCATATATGCTGCTGGTGGCTTATTTGGATGAGAACAGGAGGCGGAAAATGTCCTCTGAAGAGGACCGCCTCTGGGGAATCGATAAGCTTAACGTCGTCCGTTCGGAAATCCCGGCCATTACCCACGTTGATTATTCCGCTCGTATCCAGACAGTCCATAAAGAAACAAATCCGTTGTACCACGAGCTGATAAAGAAGTTTCAGGACAAAACAGGCTGCCCGGTAATAGTGAATACATCATTCAACGTTCGAGGCGAACCCATCGTGATGAGTCCGGAACACGCTTATTTGTGCTTTATGCGCACAGAAATGGATTACCTGGTGCTCGGGCGGTTCATCTTGGACAAGAAGAATCAACCGGCTTTGAAAGATGACAAGGACTGGAGAAAGGAATATGAGCTTGATTAGTTGCGCTCTTTCACGAACGGTGACGTTCAGAACCTTATGCCGAAATTGAGATTGCTTCGCTGCGCTCGCAATGACAGGTCGCGGAATGTCATTGCGAGGAGTGAAACGACGAAGCAATCTCCATCGCGTATTTGAGAAACGAAGGACTTGGCAAGAGGAATCGTAATCTGCAATGAACATAATTCACGAAATTAGAGAAGAAATCCAAGCCGCTCAGCGCGAGCCATCAAGCCGCGATTTGACTATTCTTGCCCTGCTGTTTCTTATTATTCCGGGTTTGATCGGTTTATATCTGGTTTTTTGGAAAGGCTCCGAATCGGGCTATGTATGGATGATCGTAGGCGCGGTCTTGGCCTTGTCCAGGCTTATCGGACCGGTGTTCAAGACCATTTATAGCCTCTGGCTAGGGTTTTCGGTGATATTGGGATATTTTATCTCCAGGGCGCTTCTCACAATCATCTTCTTTCTGGTATTAACACCTACCGGCCTGATCATGCGGATTGTGGGCAAAGATCCTATGGACCGCAGATGGGACCCCGAGGCTAAGTCCTATTGGATAAAGCGCGAAGAGGACCCCAACGCGAATTTGGAACGATATGAAAAGCAATTCTGATACGGCAACAGTTCACCGCGGAGAACGCGGAGACCTCAGAGAGATTCTGGCGCCAGGTAGGGCGGGCCGTGCCCGCCAAATCCCCCCTTTAGTAAAGGGGGGTATGGGGGGATTTGCGTTGGCCGCCCTATGATTCGGGCCTCGTTTTCTCTGCGTCCTCTGCGCACTCTGCGGTGAATTCTTCTCTTGTGATGGACGGTTACGTGATATAATTAAGAATTAGATAAATCAGGAGGAATCTAAAATGTCCCTGATAGGTGAATTCTGGGATTTCTTAAAAATTCGGAAGAAATTTTGGTTGGCTCCGATATTGATCGTGCTGGTGATATTGTCGGCGTTCATAATTCTGGCGGCGGCTTCGCCGGTTGCGGCTCCGTTTATCTATACGCTGTTTTAAATGTCGTAGCCTGCTGCGTGTAGGGGCGCACGGCCGTGCGCCCCTATTTTGTGGCGCTGCTGTGCGTCTTGCGTATGGCGAACAGTGGGTGACCGCTGTACGACTAGGTTTGAAACCCGCCCCCTACCACGTCTGTGACAAATTTGATAAGTAAATCGCAGCAGAATAATTGAGCCGACTGGTCCCCAGGAGGAGAGCGTATGGACCAAACTGATAAGTCAATTAAATCACAGGAAATTACCACCAGCAACGAGCAGGGCCGTTCCGGCTGGGGACGAAGCGTCAAGCGTTTTGCATTCGTATGTCTCTATATTGCGTTCCTCGCAGCGGTGGTCTTCGGGGTCCTCGCTGCGCTTGAGTATTATGCGTACCTTCGTGTGAAGGCCTCTCCAGTCGGGGAGGCTTATAAAGATCGGGACATGGATCTTGCGCGACAAAGTTCCCAGAAGGTGGCGCCTCAATACGGTTACGAACCCACTCCGGGATTCGCCACTATAAGGAATACCCGGCTGGGAAACTCGTACGAATATATCAACGATGAAAGTTTCAAAGATTTTGAAGACGTTCCCTTGGAAAAGCCCGCGGATGAATTTCGGGTGCTGGTATGCGGCGGTTCCGTGGTGTTCGGACGAGGCCCGGTGCCGCCTGCGGATGCGGTATGCGATTTTTATGAAGTCACATTCAGGTGGAACATACCCCATTTGATGGAAAAGATTATGAACGCGGATCCGGCTATCCGCGCCAAAATCAACAATAAGAAAGTGCGCGTGATTAACGCGGGTGTGGCAGGATACGTGTATCAAAACAATTTTATGCGGTATTTAGCCAAACTGCGTCTTTTTCAGCCTGATCTCCTGGTGTCGCTGGATGGAGCCAACGAAGTCCACACAGTGGCTCGGCCGTTAAAGGATTGGAATTACTTTACCGAAGGTCAGTATTATGAGGTGATCACCGACGTGATGGATATGAGCCGACGCGGATTCATCAACTACGTTACTCTCTGGCTCAAGAGAAATACCTATTTTTTTACGTGGTTGGCCTTTAGAGGCGGCGAAGGGCCGGGCATACTTATGGAGAATAGAGGCTTTGCCGCTCATCCCCAAGACGCCACCCCGGAGATGATCGCTTACCGGGACCACAACATACGCCAGGTGGCCGATATCGTGGCTATTTATCACGAAACCTTGAAGACTGACGGTGTTCCGCACGTATTCGCTCTTCAGCCGATGTTCCGAAACTCCAAAAAGAAACGCACCCCTGTGGAAGAACGTATCGAAACGGTTACCGGAATGCAGAAAATCGGTTTTTATGACGCCGCTCAGACTTATGAGGTTTTGGTGGAGCAAATTAAAAAGAGGTGCCGCGACGTCAATTTTGATGTCGCAGATTTGACAGGTATTTTCGATAATATGTCGGACTGGGTATTTACCGATTGGTGCCATGTGACTAATGGAGGCAATTACATCCTCGCGAAAGAATTAGTAAATCAGGTGAAACAACGGGTATTCCAGTTACCGCTAGGCAAGGATGACACTCTCCACAATCCGCTGGACTCCTATTTGGTTGATTATGCCAAGAACGCCAGGGTCCTGATCGACGGGCGGCCTACGGATCGGGGTTTGCACATCATGAAGGGCTATCCGGGCCAGGAAGTCTTGGACATTCCTGTAGGCCAAGGAAGTAAGCCTGCATCGGTTGTAATGGATCTCGGCGCGGTGGTCCCGATATCGAGGCTGCGAATTGTGTGGGGCGCAGGAAACTCTGTTCCGCAGCAGTGGAATGTGGAAATCTCCGAGGACGGGACCAACTGGAAGCCGTGGCTAGCCATTGAGAAATGCGTTACGGATGCCTACGATCAGTGGCCCGGTTTTGAATATTATGCTCCGGAACAATCCCCTGCCCGGTACGTTCGCTATGTTCCTGCGGGGGGGGTCGCAAAAAAGCCAGTGAAATTGCGCCAGTTGAGCCTGTTCAGATAACCGCCTATAGTTTTCGAAAGGAGATGGCCAGGGGGAAAACCCTTTTGCAAAAGAGTTTTCCCCCTGGAACCCCTTTTCAGAAAATTCTTGGACGGTTGCGGAGTGACTGAGAGCAAATCAGAGATTTGATTTTCCGCACACGAGCATCGTGGCACATGAGATTACCAATTCGGTGCAGACGTTAGGGGCTATTGTATAGCAATTCTGGAAACTTATAACCGGTTGGCTGGTGCGTGCCACTGCTGGCTTGCCCGGCAGCGCCATTTCATTCGAACAAGAACTTTCTCTATCTCGTTCCCAGGCTCCAGCCTGGGAACGCATACCGGGAGGCTCCACCTCCCCCAAGGGGCTTACACAGCCCTGGTGGATGTACGGTGTGTGGGGCAGCCTTTCCAGGCTGCCAGTCCCGGAAGGTCGCATCCCGGCAGGCTGGAAAGCCTGCCCCACAAAAATTTCTTCCCGAATTGCAAAACCGTTTGTCTCGACTGAATAAATAGGGTATAAAAAGAAGTTTAAGATGCTTTTATCGCGGTTCAAGGCCCTTCGCCTGCCGTAGACAGGGAGACTACAAAATGCCTCAGAAACTGAAAACATGCCGGGGGGCCGCCAAAAGGTTCACGGTGCTAAAAAGCGGAAAAATAAAAAGGAAAAAGGCGTATCATAGCCATCTCCTAAGTCATAAGTCAGTAAAACAGAAGAGAGATCATAGGCAAGGCGGTTTTATTGACGCCAGTGACGCCAAACAAATAAGACGCTTGTTGCCCTATGCATAACAACTAACCGTGTGGCAAGACACTTGAATAAGGCCACAGCCATTTTCGGTTAATTACCTCAAGGAGCCGGTCAATGCCTCGAGTGAGATGTTCGCCCGCCAGCAGGGCGCGACGAAGAAAGATTCTAAAAGCCGCCAAAGGATATTTCGGCGGACGTAGCAGAACTTTAAAGCAAGCAAAGGAAACCGTAGAGAGAGCCCTGGTTTATGCATACAGGGATCGGAGGACGCGCAAACGGGATTTTCGGCGTCTCTGGATCGCCAGAATCAACGCGGGCGCGAGGCTCAACGGGATATCATACAATCGCTTCATCGAAGGTCTGAAAAAGGCCGGCGTCGCCTTGGACAGAAAAATCCTCTCGGATTTAGCGATAAGCGATGCTCCCGGATTTAGCGCAATATGCGGGCAGGCTAAGGCAGCCCTGGAGGCTTGAGTCGCCTTTAACCCGAGTTGGATGAAATCCCCGGATGAGTCCGGCTTGCGGCGTTCCTAATATCATTTCTCAGGCATACAGCGGTCTTGCGGGACCGCTGTTTTGGTTTATTGAGGCAGCCATGAAAGAAAAGCTTTATCAGCTTAGACAAACGACTATCTCGCGAATTGCCGAGCTGAACGACGCCAAGGATTTGGCTGAAGTCAGGACTCGCGTGCTCGGCAGAAAAGGGGAATTGACGGCCATTCTGAGAGGTCTGAAAGACCTGGCCCCCGAGGATCGTTCCAAAGTCGGGCAACTTGCCAATGAAATCAAGGCCGAGCTGGAACGAGAACTCGACAACAAAGAGGCTGCGCTCCAGCAGGAAGAGGAACGCCGAAAACTGGCTTCGGAATATGTGGATGTGACTCTTCCGGGCAGGCGTATGAATCTTGGCCGCTCGCATATTCTGAACCGAGTGACGGATGAGCTGATAGAAGTCTTCGCCGGTTTGGGATTTCAACTGGCCGAAGGGCCGGAAGTGGAACTCGATTATTATAATTTCGAGGCCTTGAACATTCCCAAGGACCATCCGGCGCGGGACATGCAGGATACATTCTACTTCTCGGATAACGTAGTGCTGCGGACCCACACCTCGCCAGTGCAGATAAGGACTATGGAGAAACAGAAACCGCCTGTCAGAGTTATCTGTCCGGGCAAGGTTTATCGTCGTGACGCGGACATCACCCATTCACCCATGTTCATGCAGATCGAGGGCCTGTGGGTGGACGAAGGGATCTCTTTGGCCGATCTCAAAGGCGTTCTTACAGCTTTTGCGCGTGAATACTTCGGGGAAGGATTGGCGCTGCGATTTCGCCCTAGTTTCTTCCCATTTACGGAACCGTCCGCCGAAGTGGACATTCAATGTGTCATTTGCAGGGGAACCGGGTGCAGAACGTGCTCGGGTACCGGCTGGCTCGAAATTCTGGGTTCCGGAATGCTGGACCCGGAACTGTATCGTTTTGTGAATTACGATCCGGAGATCTACAGCGGTTTTGCTTTTGGGCTGGGAATCGAGCGGGTGGCAATGCTGAAGTACGGGATCCCGGATATTCGTCTCTTTTATGAGAATGACATGAGGTTCTTGAGCCAGTTCTGAAGTCCCCCTTTTCTAAAGGGGGATTTAGGGGGATTTTCAATAGTTAGGTGAAAAAGTCCACCAAATCCCCCCGTACCCCCCTTTAGTAAAGGGGGGACCATGAACAATCTAACGGACAGAATCTTGAACGAGGTGATATCCAATGCTCGTCAGCTTAAATTGGCTGAAAGAGTTCGTGGAAACAGAGTTATCCGCTGAGGAGATTGCGGAACTCCTTACCATGGGTGGCATAGAAGTGGAAGCCGTCGCTCACGTGGGCGGAGGTCTGCAAGACGTTTTAACGGCTAAAATCGAGAAGATAACCCCTCATCCCTCATCCGATAAACTCAGTTTGGCCCACATCAGCCTGGGCAAGAAGAAATTTCAGGTCGTTTGCGGAGCGCCCAACATACGCGTTGGTCAAATTGTGCCGTATGTCGGCCCTGGGGCTGTCCTCCCGTCCGGCGAAAAGATCGAGGAGAAGCAGATCAAAGGAATCTCGTCACCGGGGATGCTATGCTCGGAAGAGGAGCTGGGGCTTGGTGATGTCGCATCGGGAATTCTTGTGCTGGACCCGGACACTGCTGTCGGCCTGCCGTTGCCGCAAGCTCTTCCGTTTATAGAGGATTTTATTCTCACGACCGGGGTGACGCCCAATCGAGGTGACTGCCTGTCGATCCTGGGGACAGCCAGAGAAGTGGCCGCGCTTGCGGACAAGAAATGGACCCTGCCCGAAGTAGGACGGCAAAAGGGGTCCGGGGATATCAATAAGAGGCTTTCCATCGAGGTCCCGGACGCGGATCTTTGCCCACGATATGTGGCCACAATGGTGGAAGGGGTGACTATCGGGCCTTCTCCCTTCGATGTCCGACTACGACTGAGCCGATCGGGGATGCGACCGATCTCCAATGTGGTGGACGCCACCAATTTGCTCCTATTGGAATGCGGGCAGCCGTTGCACGCGTTTGATTACGAGTTTCTCGAGGACCGGAAAATCGTAGTCCGCCGCGCAGATCCGGGACAGACCTTCGTGACCCTGGATGAAGTGGAACGCAAACTGCCGAATAACGCGTTGATGATATGTGACGGTCGCAAGCCGGTGGCGCTGGCCGGCATCATGGGCGGGCTCAATTCCGAGATTAATGCTCAGACAACCTCGGTCGTGATCGAGAGCGCGTCCTTTGAACGATTTGGCGTAAGGCGAACGTCCAAGGCTATGGGACTGTCTACAGAGGCTTCCTATCGTTTTGAGCGGGGAGTGGATCCGGTCGGAGCGTTGTGGACGGCTCATCGGGCCGCAGAGTTAATTCAGAAATTGGCGGGCGGCGAGATTATTTCCGGCCATATTGACGTGTACCCGACATCTATCGAGCGTGCCCCGGTCCGCGTCCGTCCGGCCAAGGTGAACAGCCTCCTGGGCATATCATTATCTACAAAACAAATTGCTGCTTATTTAAGTCGGTTAGGTATCGAAACGCAACAAACGGGTGACGCGCAAGACGCCTTGAACGCGCAGCCGCCGGCATGGAGATGGGACCTCGAAAGAGAAGCGGATTTCAGCGAAGAGGTTGCTAGAATACACGGTTTTCAGAACATACCCCTGTCCATGATTCGGTATACCGCGGCCCCGGACCGGACGCGGCAAGACCACCGCAGCATACGCAAAGTGAACGAATTGATGAACGCGTCCGGTTTCATGGAAGTGATAACCATGTCCTTTGTTTCCAGCGCGGCCGCGGGGGAATTCATTACCCGGACGGAAGAGAACAAATCACTTTCTCTCGTGAATCCGCTAACCGAAGATTTTGCCGTGATGAGGACTTCTCTTATTCCAGGCCTCCTGTCCGTGATGAAGCGGAACAGGAGTTTCAGGCGCCAGGACCTGAAACTTTACGAGATCGGCAAGACATTTATTCCGGTGGAGAATCAGGAGCTTCCACGTGAAGACCTGCTATTGGCGGGATTGGCTGTGGGAGCGCGATACCCCGAATTGTGGAATCTGCCGAAAGGCGCCGAGATCGATTTTTACGATGTTAAAGGCGCGCTTGAGAATCTTTTTGACGGTTTGAATATAGAGGGAGTGCAATTTGTCCCTTCTGAGATAGCGTTCCTTCATCCCAATAAATGCGCGGAGTTAGTTTCAGAAGGAGAGAAAATAGGTTTCATAGGAGAATTGGCGCCTTTTAAAATTCGAGAGCTCGATTTAAGTGAAAACATTTACGTTTTCGAGATTCTCCTGGAGCCTCTGTTCGTTCAAATCCGCAAGGAGACGGTTTTTAGACCGCTTCCTCGCTACCCCTTTATAGAAAGGGATTTATCATTCATCGTTGAAGAAAAATGTTCAGGAGAAAGAATTAAACAGTTGATTTCACGCTTGGGCCATGATATTATTGCCTCCGTGATCCTGTTCGATATTTATCGAGGAGAATCGATTCCGGAGGGGCAGAAGAGTGTTGCTCTCCGGATACGATACCAATCTGAGGATCGGACTCTGACCGACGAGGAAGTCCAGGAGGTCCACTCTCAGGTGGTGACAATTCTGGTTAAGGAATTGGGCTCCGCTATGAGAGAGTAAAGACCGGGTTAGGCCGATTCGGCCGGCAGGTCTGTCCTTCGGGACCGAAGAATCCGATCAACGGGATTCCTATTCGAGGGGTGGTCGAATTATGACTATCGCGATTCCGGAAAAACAGTATTTCAAGATCGGCGAAGTCAGTGAAATTCTCAATGTGGAGCCGTATGTTCTGAGGTATTGGGAGTCGGAATTCAAGATTCTCAAGCCCACGCGAACCCGTGCGCGACAGCGTCTCTATCACAAAAGAGACCTGGAGCTTCTCATGGAGATTAAACATCTCCTTTATGATGAGAAGTTCACCATCGCGGGAGCGAAAAAGCGTCTTCAAGAGATGAAGAAACAGACTGCCGCGGACAAGAAAGCTAAGAAAAGCGGTAGGATCGCTAAAGCCAGAGAAGAATTCGAGGCCACAGAGGCGCGGGTGGAGAACTTGGCTGCTGCTGATCCTTCAGATTATCGGGAGATCCTTATTGAAATCAAAAAGGAATTGAAAGAATTGCGAGGTCTCCTGGAAGGCTAGTGGCGCGGTCTCGTTCCTGGTATTATAATTTGTAAGAATAAAGTGGAGTTAATTAATGAGCACACCCATGCATTGCCCAGGTTTTCAAGCCCACAAGAATTTGACGTCCTTTACCTGTAAGTGCCCGAATTGCGGGAAAGAAAAGGAAATTTTCTCAGACGAATTCGATAGGACCCACATGTGTTCGAGCTGCGGGCAAGAGATAGATTTTACAGTGTGTTCTATCGAAGCCGGGGCCAGCCAGCTTAAATAGACATTCCCAAACTAGGCGGAGAAAACCGGATCTGTCTGAGTGGTTGATTCCACGGGGACACGCTGTAATCAATTCTGAACGAATTCAGTCCGGACTACTCTTCATACCAAACTCTAATTACTGGAAGCGGTATTTCTGGCTGGTACCACGCGCAATGGGAGACCGTTGCCACGTTCAGCACCCTGATAGTCTCCGAGCGGATCCAAGCATTTACGCGTTCAAGAACACTCTCAATCGGTTCGTATTTCCTCCTGATGACCAGCCCTACAGACTTATCCTTTACCTGGAATTCCTTGCACTTGATCATGCAGAAAGTTCCTCCTTCAAAATCAACTGAAACATGATCGACCGGATCTGGCGCTCTGCCTCATTACCCTGTTGAAGGCTGGGTCTCGTGAAAACGGGGAAAGGGGGTCCAGTCTGGTTTCCGGCTTGCGCCGGGAAAATATCTGGATTCCTGCTTTCGCAGGAATGACGGCACGGAAGCTGTCTGTTATATGGTGCTGAGCTAAGGGCATAATCCATTCGAGAATTGTTCTACTCAGGTATTTCATCAAATATATTGATAAAGCATTCTCCCCTATGGAATTCGTTCCGGAACATTCCGAAAGATGCGCACGCAGGTGAAAGCAGTATCACCGCGCCCGGAACCGCCTCGTCCAGCAGTCTATAAACCGCGTCCCGAAGATTGTCGAATCTCCCTACTATTTTTGTTTCTCCACCTGCGGCGGCAATCTGCTCATAAAGAGATCCTGTGGCTTCTCCTTCCAAAAGAGCAATTTTTTCAGTTCCGGTTGCTGCGCTTCGCGCGAAAGGCTGGAGGTCGAGCTTCTTGTCCGCTCCGCCCGCTATGAGAAGGATGTGCTTCCCATCGAGGGCATTGAGCGCGGCGCAACCTGAAACCGGCGTTGTGCTGGTGGAATCATTGATAAAGCCTACACCCCTTTTGACGCCTAGCCATTGCAAACGGTGCTCAACTCCGGTGAAGTCCTCTACAACTGATCGAACAATCCTTTCCGCGACCCTAAGCATCTGCGTCAATTTTATGGCCGCGGAAATATTTTCACGATTGTGCGTACCCGGTAGTTTGACATCCCAGTCCGAAGGCACGTCCCTTACCCTGAAGACATTCTTGCGCGCCGGGGCCTCCAAAGCGAGCAGGGCCGTCTCCGGTTGATCGCCGTTGAATATGCAAAAATCATCGTCTTTCTGATAAAGATAAATCGCTTTCTTGTCCTGAATATAGTCGTCCATACCGCTGTATCGATTGAGGTGATCGGGATAAATATTGGTGAAAACGGATGCGTTGGGCGAAAGGCCCGCATCGTGGAACCCCTGAAGTTGCCAGCTTGAAAGCTCCAGGACGACTGTATCATCCTTGCCTGCTTTGCCGAGCAGGGGCAGAGTGGCGCGACCCATCACGTTTCCGCTCAAGAAGACCTGGGGCCATGCCGCGGAAAGAATATTGTAGATGAGAATGGTGGTCGTGGTTTTTCCCCGAGTGCCTGTTATGCCGACTGTTTTTCCTTCAAAATGCTTGCAAAACAGGCTTTCGTCCATTTCTATGGGTACGCCGTGATCTGCGGCCAGCTTCAACAAAGGGGAAGAGCGGGGCACATCCGCGTTGCGAAGAATCATATCCGCGTTGACAAAATCTTCGGGATCATGACGCCCTAGCTTGAGCTTTATCGGGAGTCCTGCAAGTTGTTTCAGAGAAGGGGCAAGTTGCTCTGCGTCCTTCAGGTCCGTAACGGTCACCAGCGCGCCGGACTGAACCAGGAACACCGTGTCCAGAAGACCTCGGCCCAACAGTCCCAGACCCATCACCGTGATTCTCTTGCCTTCGAATAGTGAGCGAGGATCAAGCTTCATGGTTCTGACAGGATCAAAGCGCCGTTATCCGTTATGGCGACGGAATGCTCGAAATGCGCGGAGAGTTTCCCATCCGCGGTTACAACCGTCCACTCGTCGGGCATGAGTTTGACGCGCCAGGTCCCCTCGTTGACCATGGGTTCCAGAGCCAGCGCCATCCCAACTTGCAGCCGCGGATTCCACCCCGTTCCTTTATAATTGGGGATTTGGGGCGCTTCGTGCATACTTCTGCCTATCCCGTGGCCGACGAAGTCGCGTACTACCGAAAAGCCATTTGATTCCACGTGCTTTTGGATCGCTCCTGAAACATCATACAGCCGATTCCCCGCAACACACTGTTCTATACCCTTGTATAGCGATTCTCGTGTCACCGTTAGAAGTTTCTCAGCCTCAGATGATATCTTCCCTATGGGATAGGTCCTGGCGGCGTCTCCCACATAACCCTTATGGATAACACCTACATCGACTCCGACGATGTCGCCTTCCTTCAGGACTCGATTGCCCGGGATACCGTGAACAACCTGTTCATTTACCGAGGAACAGACCGAAGCGGGATAGGGTTTCTGATTTCGCATGCGATAGCCCTTGAATGCGGCCTTGGCGCCGGCCGCCCGGATCAGTTTCTCGGCAAGTTTATCCAGTTCTCCCGTGGTGACTCCGGATCGAACCATTTCTCCGATGCGCTCCAGGATTTCAGCGACAATGAGATTCGCTTCCCGCATCACCGCTATTTCACTAGGTGTTTTTAATATGATTGCGCCTGATTTCAATGACACTCCCTGCAAGATATTTTTTCACGGAACCTTCCGTCCTAATTATACATATCAGAAATCCGGGCTTTGATGTTGGATCTGTTCACGCACATTCGTCAATAAAGATGAAAAATTGTGGCCCGGCAGGGACGCCGGGCCCTACCAACAGCCGGTAGTCCCGCGCAGAACGCGGGATGCCGGTCGGCTTTGGCAAGAGCGGCCTGGATTCAGCTCCGTTAAGACGCCTCGGAAATGAGACTCTTAAGAAGGCTCAGATTAACCGGATCCATGTCTTGATCGTTCAGAGTCTTTGGCGTTTCGATAAATTTCGGGACCCGATTTAAGCGGGAATCGTTCATGATCGCCCGGAAACATTCAAGCCCCAGTTTTCCCTCGCCGATATGCTCGTGACGGTCAACTCGCTGCCCGAGCCCCTTTTTACAGTCATTGAGATGCATGGCTTTCAGGTGGTCCAGTCCGATCTTCGTGTCAATCTCCTCCATCACGCTCTCATAGCCCGAAGCATGGCTCAGATCATAACCTGCCGCAAACGCGTGACACGTGTCCAGGCATATTCCGATACGTTCGGGCGCAGTCGCGGCCTGGACTATTTGACGCAGATGATCGAAAGAATACCCGAGCGCAGTTCCCTGGCCCGCGGTGTTTTCGATTAAAATCGAGACTCGATATCCCGCAGTCGATGTCAATATAGTGTTGAGTGACAGAGTCACTGATTTCAGTCCCGCCTCTTCTCCGGATCCTGCGTGAGAACCGGGGTGCATGATCAGATAATGGATTTCCAACTCCTCCGCCCTGTCCATTTCCTCCCTGAACGCTGTCTTGGATTTGAGCAACAGGTCCGAGTTTGGCGACCCGAGATTGATCAGATAGCCGTCGTGGGCGAGCACGAGGATTCCGGTCCTGCCGCGCTGCAACTTGAAGTCACGCGTCTCTTCCTGAGCCAACGGCCGCGCTTTCCATTGTGAGGCGTTTTTGGTGAAAATCTGGATTGCCGTGCATCCCAACGCTTCGCCGCGAGGAATTGCCTTGTGGACGCCACCGGCGATGGACAAGTGCGCGCCCAGCAGTAGACTGGGTCGGTCTGCTGCCGGTGCGAGGTTCTTGTTAATCTTTTTGCCCAATCTCTGAGACTCCGAAGTTCTTTATGCACTATGGATTATTGCATCAGCTCCGCTTTTAGGGAGAAGAATGACTTTCAGAAAGCGGACCGCCAGGGGGAAAACCCTTTTGCAAAAGGGTTTTCCCCCTGGACCCTCTTTCCGAAAACTCCTAAATGGTTGCGGAGTAGCCATCCGCCGGCGGCAGGATCGCTTACCCGCACACGACCTGAAGAAGCATATTTAGGAGTTCTTTGCGGGGGGGCCGGGGGGCAACTTTTCGTGCAATAGAGGGCCTCCCGGCCTCCGCGGAGCAAAACAAACAATCCAAAAACCAAAAAACAGTCTACCGGCAAGCAAAACTTGCGCGGACAAGAGGCAAAGGCGATGGCCGAGGCTATTCCGGAGATACCAAGTCAAATTATGTGTGGCGTCTTTCCAATTCGGACGTTTCGCGAATTTCCGTTGGAGTTGGTGGGACAAAACGAACTTCTATCTTTCTGTTGAGGGCAGATCCGATCCTTACGAGCATCCCCAAGGAATCTCCCTCATAGTCCGCTTCTTCGAGTTCCTGTATTACGGACTCCGTGGTCCCGACGAGTTCGGCCAGCGCAGCCTGTGAAAGGTTCGCTTGGGTTCGCAGATCGTATATTTGCTGGGCGATATCCGCTTTGACTTCGTATTCCTTGAACAAGGCATCAGATTCGGGATCGCCTGCTATAAATTCGTTATATGCCCACTCAAAAGCGTCGGAACTCAACTTTTTTTCTTCTCCCATGATGATCCCTCCCAAAGGAACATATGAGGTTCCGGATTCTGCTCGAATTCCCTTTTTCTTCGGGCTGCTTGTCTATCTCAAGCGGCGGCACAGAACGCTCTTTCACGATGCCGTGCGAAAGCACTACGGCCGCCTTTCCGTAGAAGAAATAGAGCACACGGTAATTGAGGCCATGCAGCCCAACCCGCAATTCATAGATTCCGTCCCGCAGATAATCAACATACGGGCGGCGTAACTCATGGCCAAAGCTCTGTAAGCGTCTAATCCATGCCAAACACTTGAGCCTAGGCTTCTGAGGGAGTTCCCTGAGCCAATTGACTACAGGAACATTCCCGTCTTCTTCTTTATAAAATATTACCTCTGTTTTTGGCATAAGCGTTTTTTGCCGTGTGCCTTTTCGGTCTTGTATTCTAACACACCCTCCGCGAAAAAGAGTCGCGGTACACGCGGATTGGAAACTATAGCAATTCTCAAAAGCTTTGCCCCGTAGCAGATAGGATCGGACGGCAATGCAAAATGGTAGAACAGGTTTCCGGCCTCTCAGTAGGGGCGCACGGCTGTGCGCCCTTTTTCGCTTTGACCCATTTTCCCTCTCGATGGGCACAATTTGGGCACAAGAAAAGAGGAAACTCGATGGCCCTTCGTTTTTTCGCCATTTCTCTAGGCGGTATTTCATAATCACAATTTCCTTGTGTATGCCCCAAAAACGGAATATTGACTTGAGAAAAGTTCCTGTCACCATCTTACGTTATGAAGAATGCGGGGGCATTTGAGATCTGAATACTAGAGAGATGCAACAAGGGCAGATAAAGACATGACAAAAGAGGAATTGGATCAAAAAGACCGAGAATTGGATCAACAGGCTCGTCTGTTCACAATTCAGGCTGATAATAATGAGAGAATTCAAAAGCGTGGTATGACACTGGAGACATTTAAGTGGACTCTTAGGATGAGGACTCTCTTTGCTTACTTCGGACTGACAGTCTTAATCGTTTGGTTCGCTGGCTTTTGTTTTCTGAATGTGTACGGAAAAGAGATTACTAGTTGGGTGGTGTTTATCGCAACTGGCGGAGTCTTCTACCTACTCTACAAGCACTTGTTTCAACATATATTTCCCATAAAAAGGGGCTCCGAAAGTGGATTAAGTCCTTCTGAAGGGAGAGATATGGGGGAGCATTCAAGATGACTTCGGGGAGCATCCCTGCAAAGCGAACAGTTCCGAAAAAGAATTCTTACTCCATCACCTGACCCTAATAACCCAGTGTCAAGGTGTACTTTCCCACCTTAAAAAAGTGCGTTTTTTGTTTTGACACAGGGGTCCACTCGCAAGATCTTTGCTGATTTTCTTGCCCAATCTCTGAGACTTCCTAATTTTCATGCTACGGTAAGTTCAGTTCTGATATGCCGTTAATTTCTGGCGGTTCCTGAACTCCTCTTGGTATGCTAATATTCCGTTTGGATTGCAAGAGGCGCCCGCGCCCTATATTATTCTGGTCCGTTTATCATAAACATCAAGAGCGAAACGTGAACGATTGAATCCGGAGGTAGGAATTGTCGTTGGACACAAACTTGGACAAAGGATCTCTAGCGTCCAGGGAACGAACCTTTGAATGCAAGGTCTACTACGAAGACACCGATTGCATGGGTGTTGTTTACCACGCCAATTACTTGAGATATCTGGAAAGGGCGCGGACGGAGTACCTCGAAGATCGATTGGCGGGCGTCGTAGCGTACCACGAGCGGGGATACTCATTCATGGTGCACAAGGTGGAAATGGTTTTTCATTCGCCCGCGAAATTAGGCGATCAGCTTGTGGTCCGCTCGTGGATCGAGAATACAACGCATTTCAGAATAGTGGTAAAACAGATCATCATCAAAAAGGGCGAGCCTCGTGATTACCTGGTCACAGCGACGATCACCCTCGTTCCGGTCAGCGTTGACGGCCAGTTAATAGAAGTCCCGCCCGAATTCCATGCGCTTTAGAGAATTGGTGGTGAATATACACTGCTGTATGTTTCTGATTCTATTGCTCATTATGAATCAAAACTCAGTGAGAGATTCCCAATGAGAAAGCCGTCGTATCGGGTTTCAATGAATATAATGGATTATTGCATTGGCTCAGTATGCGGTGGGACAGATGACTTTCAGAAAGCGGACGACCAGGGAGAAAACTCTTTTGCAAAAGAGTTTTCCCCCTGGACCCCCTTTCAGAAAACTCCCATATGTTTGCGGAGCAGAAATGAGTCAACTAGAGGCTGGCTTGGCCGCACACAAGCTTTAGTGACATATTGTAAGCGTTCCTTACGAGGAGTCCGCGAGGAGCTTTTCTTGCGAGGAATACCCCTACGGAATGCCCGGAGAGCAAAAGGAACAATCCAAAATGTAGTAACTTTGCTCATACTGTTGTTTAGCGCGGTCCTACCCGCGCAAAGTCAGGATACCGATCAACTGATAGACAAGGCCCTAAAGAGCTCCGGGATATTGGGCCAATTGGAACACGTCGCTGATACGGTAGTATCGTGCATTCCTGATGACGCGTTCCCGGATACCCGGATCAAACGAGAAACCGGAGCGCTTCTCAAGGAAACAGCAGGCAAAGAGGTCCTATTGCCGTTGGTTCGCGGCGCAGTAAGGGAGAACCTTGATGTCGACAAACTACAAACGGTCCTCAAATTCTATGATTCCAAGATCGGCAAGAAAGTGGGACGCTTGCAGGAGGCGGCCCTGAATGCGGACCTGATAAAAGAGTTGAGGGAAAGGCGAGCGTTACTCGCGTCCTTGAATGAATCTCGAATGGCTGCGCTGGAGCGGATCGCCGCCGCAGGACGTCTCCCGGAAGCAAACTCAAATCTAATCAATGCGATAATTGAGGGCTTGGTGGAAGGATATGCGGATGAGGTCTCCAAAACTGATCAGCCCGGCGAGGAGACCAGGAAGCAGATAAGAATCGCCCTCAAAGAGGCTACTGCCGGCTCAAATAGGAGTCGAGAGCTTGCATTGGTGAGCCTGGCCTACACACTCCGACCTGTGGATGACAAGGAACTACGCGAATTTGCGACATTCTGTCGTTCCGAGGCGGGAGTTTGGTTTAATACGTCAGTGCAGAAAGGTTTAGAAGCGGCTGTAGCCAAAACGGGTCGCGCTTTGGGAACCGCCGTAGCCCGATGGCGATTGCACACTGAAAAGAACAGTGACGAAAAGGGAAAGACAAATCCGGAATAAGACATTGAGGAATGTCTGACTGGCAAGATCATGAATAATAGTTTGGCCCCTTGTTGGCTGGACGGGCAGCCTTTCAGAAAGTGGATAACCAGGAGAAAAACTCTTCTGCAAAAGAGTTTTCCCCCTGGAACCCTCTTTCAGAAAACTCCCATTTGGTTGCGAACAACGTGGAAGTCAGTGAGAAGCTCGCTCGTCCGCACACGAGCATTGAGGAGGCCCGATCCGCTGGTTATTTTCCGCGGAGGGACAATCGTTGTGGTCTTCCTGATAGTGTCGGTATTTGGGATCCCATCAAACCATGTACTCGCTCAAGAAGCTCTTTATAAACAATATGTCGATCCCGCGGGTCGCTTCAGTTTTGAATATCCAGGTACGATGAAATTGCAATCCACGAGCAATGACGAGGTGAAAATCTATCACCCCGCGGCGTCATTTCGCATCTCCGTGTTTGTGGGGCAGAGACAGGGCCAGTCCAAGCTGACTGCCGATGTGCTGCTAGCCGCGTTGAAAAAGAGATTGCAGGAGGAAATGAAAAACGTTTCAGTGCTGGGAGAGGGAAAACTGGCTGGTCTTCAAGGTTCTCAAGGCTATGTTGCAGTGTCTTTCACTGATAAAAAAGGCGTCCGACTGGTTCAAATGGTGCAATACTACGTTGCCGAAGACCGCTTCCTCCAGATGACCATCTCAGACCGTCCGGAGGGATTCAAGAATCTTGAAACCGTAATTCGGAAGATTCATGAATCGCTCAAGATACTTAAACCTAAGCTGAAATAAGGAAGAATGAACCGCAGAGTGCGCAGAGATCGCGGAGAGAGCGGAATCAGGAGACAGGAGAGATGAGAGGCAAGCAGTTTCTGGGGAGGACGTTTTTACAAAAAGTGCTCCGCGCACGGCGATAAATTAGGCTCAAGCTTGCGAAATGTTCATCAACGGCGTGACATTTCCGGCGCATTACTGGCCCCACGCCGAGTGGCCCCAGACCCCTCCCCAAAAACTCCTATATGGCTGGCGGCAAAGTCTCTCTGCGTTCTCTGCGCTCTCCGCGGTGAAACTCTTACATGTATGAGGCGACAGCAATTGTCCGATTTTCAAATAAATTCCGATTTCGTCCCCCGCGGGGATCAACCCGCGGCCATTGATGAATTGTCTGCTGGAGTGAAGAAAGGCCATCCGCATCAGGTGTTGCTGGGCGTCACGGGTTCGGGCAAGACATATACTATGGCCAATGTAATAGAACGCTCCGGTAAGACCTCCCTGATACTGGCGCCCAACAAAACCTTGGCCGCCCAGCTTTTCAACGAATTCAAAGCGCTCTTTCCCGGAAACGCGGTCGAATACTTTGTCTCCTATTACGATTACTACCAACCTGAAGCCTACATTCCGCAAAGCGATACGTACATCGAGAAGGACTCCAGCATTAACGAGACCATTGACAAGATGCGACACTCCGCAACCAGGTCCCTTCTCGAACGCCGCGATGTCATAATCATAGCTTCGGTTTCCTGCATATATGGACTCGGGTCCCCGGAAGCTTACAGAAACATGCTCGTTCATCTGATTTCCAAACAGGAAAGCGACCGGGACGCTGTCCTTCGGAAGCTTGTGGAAATACAGTACGAACGAAATGACATAGATTTTCACAGAGGCACGTTCAGGGTCAGAGGAGACGTTGTCGAGGTTTTTCCCGCTTACGAGGAATCCGTGGCGGTGAGAATCGAATTCTTCGGGGATACTGTAGACGCGATTTATGAGATCGACCCATTGCGAGGCAAGGTCGTAAGAGCGTTGGACCGACTCGCCATCTATCCTGCCAGCCACTACGTGACCGAGCGTTCGCGGCTTCTGGAATCCGTGGATATGATCCTCGATGAGATGAAAGAGCGGGTGGAATTCTTCAGGAGCCAAAATAGGCTTATTGAAGCTCAGCGCATCGAGGAGAGGACCCGATTCGATGTCGAAATGCTAAAGGAGATGGGATACTGCAACGGTATAGAGAATTATTCGCGATATCTCACGGGCAGAAACGCGGGGGACCCGCCACCGACCCTCCTGGAATATTTTCCTGAGGATTCCCTCTTTTTCATCGACGAATCACACGTGAGCGTCCCTCAGCTTCGGGGTATGTTCAGGGGTGACCGGTCGCGCAAGCAAACTCTGGTGGAGTACGGATTTCGGCTCCCGAGCGCTCTCGATAATCGGCCCCTGACTTTCGAGGAGTTTCAGGAACATGTTTCACAGGTCATATATGTTTCAGCGACCCCTGCGGCTTACGAACTGGAGCAAGCGGAAGGCCGAGTGATTCAGCAGCTGATCCGTCCCACGGGCCTTATGGACCCAGTCATCGAGCTGCGCCCGGCCTCGGATCAAGTGGACGACCTGCTTCACGAAATCCAACGAAGTGTGGAAAACGACCAGAGGGTCCTGGTGACCACCCTGACCAAGAAGATGGCCGAGGACCTCACCGAATATTACGGCGCGCTGGGCGTTAGAGTTCGGTACCTGCACTCGGAGATCAAAACCATCGAGCGAATGGAGATTATACGTGACTTGAGGCTTGGAGAATTCGATGTTCTGGTCGGCATCAATCTGCTGCGAGAGGGGCTTGATATTCCCGAAGTGTCGCTGGTTGCAATACTGGATGCGGATAAAGAGGGGTTCCTGCGTTCCGAGCGCTCATTAATTCAGACCGCAGGTAGGGCTGCAAGAAATGTTGACGGCAAAGTCATTCTTTACGCCGACGTTGTAACCGAGTCCATTCGGAAAACCGTTGAGGAAACTAATCGCCGGAGAACTCTACAATCCGAATTCAACCGAGAAAACAATATAACACCGGAAACGATCCGCAAAAATATTAATGATGTTCTGTCGTCCTTGGCCGAGCAGGACTATGTCACCGTTGAGGTTGAAGAGGCTGAGCCGGAAGTCGCCTCCATTCCGGTCGAGCGCATTTCCCGGGAAATCGAGAAACTGACCGCTCAGATGTTCGAAGCCGCCCGAGATCTTGAATTTGAAAAAGCCGCGGAGCTGCGGGACCTCATTCGTGCCCTGGAACAGAAGCAGATCAAGTACGGTTCGCCGTGACCGTCATGATTCGCTCTGAAATTCCAGCTTGGGCAGAAGGATGTCCTCGTCCATTTCTTCTGCGCTTACATCGCGCCAGTCGTCAGGGTACCGGCTTGCAACACCGTGGATGGTCAGATCGTCTGCGGCGTTTTTGAGATGGGACAGATCACCCGAAACTGGTTCCATGAGTTGAATCAAGCGCCGTAAATTGTGTGTGCGGGGGGCTTCTATGCCGTGAAGGGTCAAGAATGCCTTCAGCAGCTTCTCCACGTGCTGCTGGCAATGGAAGCAGACTGCGTCTCGGGGGGATTCTTCGTGCCCGGAGACAATGAGTATCGTCTCCCAGTCACTCTCCGCTTTCTTAACCCATTGACGCACCACTTCAAGCGTTGCTTCGTTCATAAACAACCTTTCCGTACTTGTCTGCAAAATAAACGATATGATTTACGACCGACTTGGTGCGTTCGTATTCTTCCGGTGTCTTCAGGATCACATCAAATGCAGCGGGGAAATCTCCCAACAGCCTGCTGACAGCCGGAAACCGTTCTCTCACCGGCAAATCCGTATCCGCCACAATCAGAAGGTCAACATCGCTCTCTTCCGTGAACTTGCCCGTGGCGTAGCTACCGAACAGGATTATCTTTTCAGGATGAAAGCGATCCTTTATTCGGGCTATGATGTCGTTTATGAGATCAGGGGGAATCATGATTTAGCTCGCTGTCGTTTGGGGCTCCTCCGAACGGGCTTGAGCTTGCATTTTGTCGGAAGCGTTTGTGCATGACCTCAGCGGCCCTTGATGGTCTGCTTGTCACGGTTGGTAAGGTTCATTTGGCGTCTTTCTCTTAGGCCGCGATGGTCACGGTTCCAACACGGTTCGTACCTGCTTGGCAAAGAGTCGTCAAGGCTTATTTCTGAAAAGTCATATGGCGTCGCTCAAATGTTTGAGGCTGCCCGAGATCTCGAATTTGAAAAGGCCGCGGAGTTACGGGACCTCATTCGTGCCCTGGAACAGAAGCAAATCAAGTACGGATCGCCGTAGCTGCTCGCGGCGAAAGCGGCGTTAGCCCCTTAGGCTGCTTCTCTTTCCAGCGCTTGCTCCGCATTGGTCTTGAAGTCATCCAACGAAATGAACTGCTTCTAGCGCTCAGACTGTCAAAATCTTCGCGAACCACGGAACTCAGCCGATGGCACGCTAATCGTCATCATCGTCTTTTGATCGGCGCCTCACCTGCTGGCCAAGCTCTTTCTTAGCGCTTTCGTACCCCTGATCCGCCGCTCTGCGAAACCAGTTCTTGGCTTCAACGTGATCTTTAGCCACCCCGCGGCCATATTTGTAAAAAAGTCCGAGGTTGTATTGGGCCACGTCAAAGCCCTGCTCCGCGCTTTTGAAATACCATTTCGCGGCCTCGCTATAATCCTTTGGAACGCCGCGGCCGGTTTCATACATCCACCCCAAATTACATTGAGCCCGAGCATTTTCCTTTTCGACTGCTTTTCTATACCAATTCAGGGCTTCTCTGTAGTCCTTGGGTACACCCCATCCATTCGTGCACATCCATCCCAAATTGTTTTGAGCCAGCGCGTTTCCCTGTTCGACTGCTTTCCTGTACCAATTCAGCGCTTCTTTGTAATCCTTGGTTACACCCCATCCATTCATATACATCCACCCCAAATTGTTTTGAGCCAGCGGATTTCCCCGTTCAGCCGCTTTCCTGTACAAATTCAGCGCCTCTTTGTAATCCTTGGATACTCCATCGCCTACCGTGTAGTTATACCCCAAACAGACTTGAGCATTAGAGTCACCTTTTTCAGCAGCGTTCCGATACCACTTGACCGCTTCCGCACAGTCCTTGGTAACGCCAAGCCCATTATCATACATCCTACCCACATGAAATTGAGCATCGCTGCTGCCTTGCTCCGCTGCCGAACGTAACCACTTTGCTGCTTCATCGTTCTTGTATAGAATCTCTAATTCCTTTTTGGCAGCCTCAGTGTCTCGGCCATAGGACTCGGAAAGCTTTCTAAAGGTGGTTGCATAGTCCTCGGCAGAGCCGGAAGCAGTCGCCTGAGCAAGCATAACACAGGCCCGAGCGCCATCGCCATCACCAGCCCAGGAGTAAAGACCATGATCGAAATAGGAAGGAACCGAATTGATTAGTACAGCCAGAAAAAGCGATATGACTAAAGGAGAAACAGCTTTCATTCTCACGGCGCACCCCCTTCACCTTAAGAAAAGTTCTTGCCATTCAAACGAAACTCAATTCAGCCTCTAAGTCATAGTAACTGATTCTCATGAGGCGAGGAAGGGAAGGGCGCTCCGTGCAACTAGCAAGAATGAGAGCGCGAAGCCTAGCTATGTCAAGTAACTGAGAGACAACCTGGCCCCTCTGAAGGGAAACGCCGAAGACGTAGTGTCTTCCCTGGGTGGCAGCCTCAAACAAGATGCCGGATAGTATGGTCAGGGGGGGCAGAGAGCCTTCTCTCCATCCCTGGGAACCGGGCTGGGGCGAAGGTTGAGCCGATGGTCACGGTTCCAATACGGTTTGTGCCTGCTCGGCACAGAGTCGTCAAGGCTTATCTCTGAAAAGTCATATGGCGTCGCTAAAATGTTAGAAGCAGCCCGCGATCTTGAATTTGAAAAAAAGCCGCGGAACTGCGGCACGGAGATCAAGAAGTGATCTAGCGGCTTCAGGAATAGGTAATCTGAGGCGCTCTTGGGATCGGGAAAGCCCCCCCGGAATTTAGAGTGGCTTTCCCCACAATTTTTTGCGTCATTCAACATTGATCGCGATGGATTTCTTTTTGCTGGCCTCGCTTTTCGGAAGTCTAAGAGAAAGCACCCCATCCTTGAATTTGGCTTCTACCGCTTCGCTTTTCACTTCGCAGGGGAGGGTGAAAGATCGAGAAAAACTGCCGTAAGAGCGTTCGATTCTGTGGACATTTTCCCCTTTTTCTTCTTTTTCCTCTTTCTTCTCGCCCTTGATGGTCAGCACATCTCCCGACAGACTGACCTCAAGATCTTTCTGCTCGATCCCCGGGAGTTCAGCTTTTATCAGGATCTCGTGTTCGCTCTCAGAAATATCCACCGCGGGTGAAAAGGCCCGACTAGAGAGCCAATCCAGCCGCTCGCGGCCGAAGAACCTTTCAATCAGGTCGTCAAAGTCTCGGCGAAAAGTCGCCGGAGCGTTTTCAACTCTTCTTCTCCATGGCTCAAGTTCGAACATTTGCCGGCGCCTCCTTTGGCCAAATAAGAACTTAGCGACAGACCCATCGTTGGGTAAGCCTAAGCTTTCCTACGACACTAGATTTTCATCAGGCGGTCGGGTGTCAAGTGGGCGGCGATTTGTCCGTGACGTGTTCTCAGGAGCCGTCGTAGCCCCTGTGGGGCTCGAGGATTGCGCCGAATACGGCGCCGTAATTGCGCCACCGCGCTAAGTAGGTTGCGCATTACCAATGGGCGCGCGTTGGCCATCAATACACAAGAAGAAATTCTGACCCTCATCGTCAGCCACAATGTGGCGGGCTAAAGCGTAGTATGCCGGTCTCGAGAACCTGGCATGAAAAGATCCGTTTTTTATCAGGCAATAAGGAACGTTATCTCTTCCTATCCATAACCATTCGGGGTTGAGCGGCTCGTCGGACCCGTCGTTCAAGCGCATGTATATCTTGCCTTTTTCGACCTCGTCCACAGCCTTAACCACAAAAGGAGCGTCCTCAACCTCGACGCTGCAAAATTCATGACCGTGCCGGATCTGATAGTCGCCATCCGCGGTCTTTTCCAATAACTCGTTAAAGTACTTGTATATCTCAGGATGAATAATTTCCGCGCCGTTCTGGAACCATCGACCGTCTTTATCGATCACCAGTCTTAGATAGGGTGTCACATCGCGCATATTCTGCTGACCTTTTCCTGAAGTATTATCCATTGCGCTACCACAATACCGCGAATTCTTTTTTTCCGTACAATCGGTTATAAGCTCGATACCCGGCGAGCACCTTTTTGACGTAGATCCGAGTTTCGAGATAAGGCATGTTCTCGATGAACTCATCGTCTTTCATCTTGCCGTTCTTATGCAGCCAATCCCTGACTTTTCTGATATCCGCATTATACGCAGCCACAGACGGTATTATTTTTCCTTTAAAGCTCGCCAGGTTTTTGCTCAGTATTCTTATTCCTAAAGCCACATTCTGCTTGGGATCGAGAATCTCGGCTATGGCTTTGGCCGGGATTTTACCGTGAGACCTGGAAAGTCCGGCCGCGCCGGGAGTGATCTGCATCAAGCCCAAAGCGCCGGCCGGTGAGACCGCTGATGCGTCATAGCGGCTCTCCTGGCGCATTATAGCCCACACTAAGTGAGGATTTATGGAATGCCGCGCAGCAACCTGGATCGTATGATTCAGGTGGACACGCGGGAACGCCATCTCTATGAACTCCGCCGGCGCATTCGGAGGGGGGGTCTCCATAAATGATGCGAAACCGGCCGATAGAGCCTCATGCGCTATCCGATGCTGTTCAGTCTTATACGCCGCTCGTGCGGTCAGAAAAGCCACGGCAGGAGACGATTTCATAGACTTGGGAAGCGCTTCTAGATTGATCAAGGCAAGTCCGTCCAAGCCTATCTCCATGAGTTTTAGCGCTGCCGATATATGGCTGTTGGACCTCTCAGCCTCAGTGAGTCTAATCTCAGGAAATGACTGACCGGATTTCTTCTCACGATTTGGCGCCACATTCGTCGATTTGAGCTGGCGAGCTGCTTCAGAACCATAGTAGTCCAGCGGCGAATTGGTCGCCAAGTCCCTGAGCAAAGGTTCGGCCTCTTTGAGACGATTTGCGCTCATAAGGGCTCGAGCCTGCCAGTATTTCGACGGGTTCTCCATTTTCACGGCGGATGCGCCCTTTCGCACTTCATGAAAGGCTTCGGCCGCGGGCCCGTATTCGCGGTTCAAATATTTGATCCAAGCAAGTTTCCATTTGGCCGTCGCCTTGACTGAAGGCTCAGGATTAGCGGCAAGAAGTTTATTTAAGTAATTTTGGGCCGCGGAGAATCTTCTTTTTTCAAAATTGTAAGCCCCCAGGTTGAACAGGGCCTTTTTTCTCGCAGCCGCGGAACCGGTTGAAAGGATTTTGTTACAACAGAATTCGAAATCTTTTTCTTTGTCAAGCCTCCAATAGATAAGACTCAACATATGAAGCGCCTCTGTTCGTTGCTTTTCCGGTAGGGCGCCTCCGAGCAATTCCCTCAGAATATTAATGGCCTTTTGATTCTGCCGGTCTTTATAGCGGCACTGAGCCAGCTTGAGCAAGAGCGCTTTATCGCCGGGTTTCGTCTTGAGCAGGGCGGAATAAGTGTCCGCGGCAAGATCGAAGCGTCCTTTGGCATACAGGCGCGCAGCGCGGCTCATCTGCTCCGCTTCAGAAAATTCAATTTTGGGTATTTTCCCGTGAAAGACCATCCAGGCGATTTCATCAGCCGCTTTGAGCCCCTCCACTGTAGCCGGATAATTCAAGGACAGGGCTCGATAACGCGAGGCAGCGTCAGAAAAGTTCCCGAGTCGTTTTTCCAAATTGCCCAATTGCAACAATAAAGCGGGTTTATCTTTTTCAGAGGCCCTCTCGATCATCGAGACCAGCAGCGCCTTGGCTTCGGGTTTGGCCTGTCTGCAAAGGGCCTCAGCCAGTTTTTGACTGGCTTCGCGCTTATAAACACTGTTCGGATGCTTGTTGAGAAGCTCCTTGAGTAGGATTTCGGCCTTGTCGGGGCTGCCGGCCTCCAGGCTCTTCCTGGCCAGCAAAAGGTACGCAACTGGCCCGTACAGCGTATCAGGAAAAATGTTGGTCCAAGTCACCCGAGCGCGATCGAATTCGCCGGAGTCGTAGTATCCCTTTCCTTCCTTAAATATGAACTCCTGGGCCGGTCCTGATTGGATCGTCATACCACAGACGTAGGAGGCCGCTGCTAAAGTGAAGAAAAGAGCCATTGCCGAAATACGCAAAAACATGCAGACCCCGTGCGCCTTAGACTGCCTCTATCATTGTGGGAGCGTGGGCCCGTTTCGAGGCGAGCCATGCGTATGTACCTTAGAACTTGAGGCATGTCCAGTCAAGCGGGGTTGTTGACCAACGCACCATCTTATGCGTGAGAGGAGTGCTGTCGCGCTCTCGGCGAATCTCCGGACCTTCAAGAAGAGGAGATTGTCGATCATCCTTAATAACATGTTCCGGGTCTGCTCCGCTATTGACCCATTGCCCCGATTACGGGTTTCGCGCGGCCGGGCGTAAGAACGCGTAGGATGCGGTAAACGAAGTGCGCCGCATCAGTCGAGTCATCCTCTTAATTCAATGCCCGCCATACTGGCGCCACCCCAGTCCGCAGAATACAACGCACGTCGCAAGTAATTATGAAAACTTGAGCGCAGCCCCTCAGCCACGCGGCGAACCCCTCCATGCTTGAGCGGATTCCAGTAGAGCCTGAGAACCGAAACAATGAAAGTCGAGGTTGCAAGCACGGCCAACGGAGAGTATCATATCCACAGGAGTAGCTCTTATGTCTGTTCGAACTCTAACGGCCATCCTACACAAAGAGCAGGACTTGTTTGTGGCTGAGTGCCCGGAGGTGGGGACCGTCAGTCAAGGATATACCTTGGAAGAAGCTATTGCCAATTTGAAAGAAGCCACTGAACTGTATTTGGAGGAGTTCCCGATCCCCGAATCTGACAGGTCATTTCTTACCACCTTTGAAGTGACATATGGTTGAACTGGGGCGAGTCTCAGGGAAGGATACGATTCGGGCCCTGGAGCGAATTGGATTCGTGAAGACCAGGCAGCGTGGGAGTCACGTCGTGCTGAAGAAAATGCCGGAAGGTAAAGTCGGCTGCGTGGTCCCGCTGCATCGTGAACTCGCCGTCGGAACGCTTCGCGGAATTCTAAAGCAGGCTGGAGTTGCGCTCTCGGATTTTATCGACCATTTGTAACCCGTGTTCCATTTTCATCAAGTTTGAAGCACGCGTAGGATGCGGTAAGCTAATTGCGCCACATCGGTCGCGATGCAATGTTGTCCGATTAGCCGGCTGTTGTGTTCACCCGATTCGTTCAATGCTCGCCATACCGTCGCCACCGCAGTCAGCAGGATAAAACCCACTCCGCCAGTAATCATGAAAGCTTGAACGCGACCTCACAGTTACACGAGGCGCCTTTTTGTCATTGCGAGGAGTGAAACGACGAAGCAATCTTGTAGGGGCGCATGGCCATGCTCCCTTCCTGGATTCCCGTCTTCACGGGAATGACGGGAGATTGCTTCCCCCGCTTTTCAGCCGGGGTCGCAAATGACAACTCGAGCGATGCGGTTCTCCGGCATCCTACATTGCTCAGGCGCCCCGAAAAATACATCTTTGACAATTCCTTTTGAGTATCCTACAATTTCGTAGCATTTTACAAACTTGATGCAACAATTAGAATTCCTAACGCGAGACAAGCATGGCAAATAGAATCGGAGAACCCAAAGTAAAACGAGAGCTTCAGGAGCTGCTGCTCCTTTTCGATATCAGTCAAATCCTTGATCGGAGCCTTGATCTGCGGGACGTTGTCGGCCCCGTCCTGGAGGCTATCGCCAAGCATATGGGAATGATGCGCGGCACGTTGACTCTTCTTAACCGGGAATCAGGCGAAATATTTATCGAAGCCGCGCACGGACTTTCAGAAATCCAAATGGAGCGCGGAAAATATCGACCGGGGGAAGGAGTGACCGGAAAAGTCATCGCCACCGGAAAGCCCGCCGTCGTTCCTCGCATTTCAGAAGAACCGCTGTTCTTGGATCGTACCGGCGCCAGGAAGGACCCTCAAAAGAGGGACATATCCTTCCTATGCGTCCCCATCAAACTAGGCAATGAAGTGATCGGCGCCTTGAGCGCAGACCGCCTGTTCGAAGAAGGCATCGCATTCGAAGAAGACGTGCGTCTGTTGTCCATAATCGGGTCCATGATAGCCCAGGCGGTCCGATTGAGACAATCCGCTCAAGAAGAGCGACATCGTCTCTTAGAAGAGAATCTGAGGCTCCAAACTGAGCTGAAAGAGCGCTTCAGGCCGTCGAATATCATCGGAAACTCAAAAGGGATGCAACTCGTGTATGACCTGATCGCTCAGGTATCGAAGAGCGATACGACGGTCCTTATACGAGGCGAAAGCGGCACCGGAAAAGAGCTAGTGGCTCATGCGATTCATTACAACAGCCACCGAGCCGAGAAGCCTTTTGTCAAAGTCAACTGCGGCGCGTTGCCTGAAAGCATTGTGGAAAGCGAATTATTCGGTCATGAGAAAGGCGCTTTCACCGGCGCCGTCGCCACGCGCAAAGGTCGTTTCGAATTGGCCAATAGCGGAAGCATTTTTATGGACGAGGTCGGAGACCTTTCTCCCACGACTCAAATCAAACTTCTTCGTGTCATTCAGGAAAAAGAGTTCGAGCGCGTTGGAGGCATGGCCACTATAAAAACGAATGTGAGAGTAATAACAGCGACAAACAGGCCCTTGGAGGAACTTATTCGGGAAGGCAAATTTAGAGAGGACCTCTACTACCGTCTCAACGTCTTTCCCATCCATATTCCGCCCCTTCGGGAGCGCAAGACGGATATTCCGCTGCTAGCCGACGCTTTTGTCGAAAGATACAATAGACTCAATCACAAAGCGATTCGCCGGATATCCACTCCGGCCATAGACATGCTCATGAGCTATCACTGGCCGGGCAATGTTCGGGAATTGGAGAACTGCATTGAAAGGGCCGTTCTCTTGAGCTCGGATTCCGTGATCCACGGGCATCATCTTCCGCCAACGCTTCAAACCGCTGAAGCCAGCGGGACCACACATAGAGGCACCCTTGAAAGCACTCTTGACGCGGTGGAGCGAGATCTGATTTTGGATGCTCTCAAGGCTTCACGAGGCAACAGGGCAAAGGCAGCGAGGGCGTTGGGAATATCCGAGCGGATCATGGGATTGCGAGTAAAGAGGTTAGGGATCGAGGCCAAGCGATTTCGTACCAAAATGTCATGATGGCTAGCATGACCTACCTTTCTGTACCCACAACTCCCTCCGCGCTCAATGCCCATTTTTCATGGCTCAAGCAAAACATCACAATAAATCAATAAGATATCGCCATTCAGGGATTGCCGTCAGAAGTTGGCATTGAGATTGCTTTCCACTCATGCCAACGCGCATTGGTATCAGCCGAACGTACCTGTTCGTGATTTCCGTCTCGAAACCTGTGGAGGTGTTTCAACATGAATGCAGCCGACAACGCGTGGGTTCTGGCCTCGTCGGCACTGGTGCTCTTGATGACGCCGGGTTTAGCCATGTTCTATGGCGGTATGACCCGCGCCAAGAACGTTCTTTCCACCATGATGCACAGCTTCTTCCTCATGGGGCTTGCGTCCATAATCTGGTTATTCTATGGATTTAGTTTGGCTTTTGCGCCGGACGCCTTCGGTGGGCTCCTGGGCGGGACCAACTATTTCGGATTAAACGGCATCGGTGGAGCGCTGTTCCCTGATCTGGCCGATGCTACCAAGACCATGACCATTCCCGGAAGCACCTTCATGATATTCCAGTGTATGTTCGCGGTCATCACGCCCGCCCTGATTTCCGGGGCCTTTGCCGAACGGATGAAGTTCAGTTCGTTCATTGTGTTCATGATTCTCTGGATGACCGTTGTCTACTGTCCGATAGCGCATTGGGTGTGGGGTCCGGGCGGCTGGCTATCGGGATTGGGGGCATTGGACTTCGCCGGCGGAACCGTAGTTCACATTAACGCTGGTGTGGCAGCTCTGGCGTGCGCTCTGGTCATCGGTAAGCGGAAAGGTTACGGAACAGCCGCCATGCCTCCTCACAACCTTACGCTGACATTGCTGGGCGCCGGACTTCTCTGGTTCGGCTGGTTCGGATTCAATGCGGGCAGCGCTCTGACAGCGGGGGAATCGGCCTCGATGGCTTTTGTCGTAACTCACATGGCAACGGCTTCCGCGGCAATGTCCTGGGTATTCGCGGAATGGATAATAAAGGGCAAGCCTACTACTCTCGGCGTGGCGTCGGGCGCTGTGGCGGGGCTTGTGGCGATAACCCCGGCATCCGGATATGTCGGTCCTATATCGTCCGTCATCCTCGGCGCTGTCGCAGGTGTGGTCTGCTATCTGGCGGTATTGGCCAAAAGCAAACTCGGATATGACGATTCTCTGGATGTCGTCGGCGTCCACGGTATTGGTGGAACTTGGGGCGCGATAGCGACCGGCCTTTTTGCATCCAAGGCTATCAATGCCTCGGCAGCCGACGGTCTGTTCTTCGGGAACCCCGGACAGGTCTGGATTCAATTGCTGGCCGTGGTCGTCACCATCGTATACTCATTCGTCTTGAGTCTCGTGATTCTTTACATAGTCAAAGCCGTGATGGGGCTGCGCGTCAGTGAGGAGGACGAAGTTGCCGGAGTTGATACATCAGTTCACGGCGAGGCTGGTTACAACTTGTAGATAGGGTGATTTCCTGGAAAGAATCGACCGACTGACCCGTCCTTGACCGGGAGTCTGATAGCCGGGAAGTCCAAAAGGGGATAAAGATGAAGAAAATCGAGGCAATTATCAAGCCTTTCAAGTTAGATGATGTGAAAGAGGCGCTCAATTCCATCGGAGTGCAAGGAATGACCGTTACGGAGGTCAAAGGCTTCGGACGACAAAAGGGGCACAAAGAAATCTACCGTGGAGCTGAGTATCTGGTGGATTTCCTGCCGAAAATAAAAATCGAGACAGTGGTGGTCGCGTCAATGGCCGACCAAGTGTTGGAGAAAATCGTTTCCGCCTCTCGCACCGGGACCATTGGTGACGGGAAGATATTCGTAACGCCGGTGGACACGGTGGTGAGGATACGAACCGGCGAAAAAGATTCGGACGCCATCTGAGAGCCTTTTTGCTCCACGGAGTCTCGCCGGTTAGGAGGTCAATCATACAATAACGTAACTCAATTTTGCCGGATCCTACCTGATGGTAGGCTCGCCACCGAACACAGTCCAGGCGCTCCTCGGGGCGCCTGGCACATAACCGTCATTATATTAGAAGGTTAGCCTGCGAAGGAATCTCCAGGTCGGCTTTGGCACGCTGGTTGCTCCTCTGCCGGAATTGTAACTTTGCTTCAATATAAGAAGCGTAATTCCGGAGGGGATACGAGTATCCCGAGGGGTGTGTGCCAAATGAATGCTGCCGACAATGCATGGGTCCTTGCTTCGTCCGCGTTGGTCCTCTTGATGACACCGGGTCTGGCCATGTTCTATGGGGGCCTTACCCGGTCCAAGAACGTACTCTCGACAATGATGCACAGTTTTTTTCTTATGGGGTTGGCGTCAGCTATCTGGTTTGTTTACGGGTTCAGCCTGTCTTTCGCTCCGGATGCTTTTGGCGGGCTGCTCGGCGGGCTGGACCACTTCGGCCTCAAGGGGGTCGGGGGCGCCGTCTGGCCGGATCAAACGATACCCGGAGCTACCTTTATGATATTCCAGTGCATGTTTGCGATAATTACCCCCGCGCTGATTTCGGGCGCATTTGCGGAACGAATGAAATTCAGTTCGTTTATTGTCTTTATGGCCTTGTGGATGACTTTCGTTTATTGCCCCGTGGCTCATTGGGTCTGGGGCCCAGGCGGCTGGCTCGCGAAGATAGGCGCCCTGGATTTTGCAGGAGGCACGGTGGTCCACATCAATTCCGGTGTGGCAGCTCTGGCGTGCGCTCTGGTTATCGGTAAGCGTAAAGGATACGGCACGCTTCCGATGATACCTCACAATGTGACGCTCACACTGCTGGGCGCGGGGCTTCTCTGGTTCGGATGGTTCGGTTTCAACGCGGGCAGCGCGCTCAAAGCCAACGAAAGCGCAACTATGGCTTTTGTGGTCACTCACATGTCCGCGGCCATGGGAGCGCTGGCATGGGTCTTTGCCGAATGGGCGCTCAAAGGCAGACCGACCACATTAGGCGCCGCATCCGGCGCAATTGCCGGGTTGGCGACGATTACTCCGGCTTCCGGATTCGTCGGTCCGGGGTCAGCAATCATTATTGGACTGATAGCAGGCGTGGTGTGCTATCTGGCGGTGCTGGCAAAGACAACCCTGGGTTACGACGATTCTCTGGACGTCGTCGGCATCCACGGAGTTGGAGGAGTTTTGGGCACCCTGGCCATAGGATTTTTTGCCTCCAAGGCGATAGGCGGAGCCGACGGTTTGTTCTTCGGAAGCGCAGCCCAACTGGGTCCACAAGTAATCGCGGTTTTGGCCACGTCCATTTATTCACTGGCGGTGACTTTGATCTTACTTTACATCGTGAAAGCCGTGATGGGACTACGTGTTACCACGGAAGAAGAAGAAGCCGGTGTGGACACTTCCGCGCACGGAGAGACGGCATACAACCTGTAGTCCGGACGCTTGCCCAAAGTTCATTCACTGGAAAGGATGTTCGCATGAAAAAAGTCGAGGCAATTATCAAGCCTTTTAAATTGGACGATGTGAAAGAGGCGCTCAGCTCAATAGGCGTGCAGGGGATGACCGTTACGGAAGTCAAAGGCTTCGGGCGACAGAAGGGCCATAAAGAAATCTACCGTGGAGCGGAATACCTGGTGGATTTCCTGCCCAAGATCAAGTTGGAGATGGTTGTGCAGGCTGAACTTGTCGACCAGGTGATCGAGAAAATAGTCTCTGCAGCCCGTACCGGCACTATCGGGGACGGAAAGATTTTCGTGAGCCCTGTAGAGGCTGCAATTCGCATACGGACCGGTGACCGGGACGTTGACGCGATCTAACCGCTAGAGTTTCTCGTGTTTGGATTCAATTCCGACCTTCGGGAACAGACAGCGGGAATAAGGCAGGTCAAGGTACAAAAATGTAACATATTTTGAACAAATACTACCGACAGGTAGGAATTTGTATCGCAGGATTTATTTGCAGGTTACATTAACAAGAATATATCTAACAATTGCAACTTATTAGATCGGACACCATCAGCACAGGGATGTTGGCATGGTCATTGCTCATGCTCTATCCGGGGCTTTCACCCGACCCTCTCTGAAATGTGGGAGTCCGTGTACGAGCCGGGTAGTTAGCAAGGGGACGCCGGAACTCGGCACAATCCAATTGCCGCTCCGTGAAGTTTTTAGTATGTAAGTGTGGGGGACTATAATTTCGGAGGGGTAAGCATGAAAAAGGTGGAGGCGATTATTAAGCCTTTTAAGTTGGACGAGGTGAAAGAAGCGGTTGGTTCACTAGGTGTGCAAGGAATGACCGTTACGGAGGTGAAAGGCTTCGGCCGCCAAAAAGGGCATAAAGAGATATACCGTGGGGCCGAATATCTGGTGGACTTTCTCCCTAAGGTTAAACTGGAGATGGTTGTGCCGGCGGAGCTGGTGGACCAGGTGATAGACAAAATAATGGCCGCGGCAAGGACCGGCAGCATTGGAGACGGAAAGATATTTGTCATGCCGGTCTCGACAGTGGTTCGAATTCGGACCGGGGAGCGTGACAAAGACGCTCTGTGACAACAACTATGATCGCTACCAGAGAGCCTGGTTGGTCTTGCATGGACAAGAATTCAGAGGCGGCGGGCTTGATGATAGCCTGCGCAATATCTTACATCAGAAGGAGTTATAAATGGGACCAAAAGAGGTGATTGAATTCGCCAAGAAGAACGAGGCCATAATGGTCGATCTCAAATTCATGGATTTCCCCGGAATGTGGCAGCATTTCAGCGTTCCATTGCATGAGCTTGAGGAGGATTCATTTGAAGCCGGTTTTGGGTTTGACGGTTCATCCATACGCGGCTGGCAGCCTATTCACGCTTCCGACATGTTGGTGGTTCCTGACCCGGATACCGCGGTGATGGACCCCTTTATGGAGCATCCCACGCTTTCCCTGATCTGCAATATCGTGGACCCGGTTACAAAGGAGCGGTATACACGGGACCCCCGCAATATTGCTCAAAAAGCGGAAGCTTACCTCAAGTACACCAAGGTCGGGGACACCTCTTACTTTGGACCCGAGGCGGAATTTTTCATCTTCGACGACATCCGGTACGGTTATGGTTCGAACCACGGATTCCATCACATAGACTCGATTGAAGGGTGGTGGAATACCGGTCGCGAAGAGGCCCCCAATTTGGGATACAAGCCCCGTCACAAGGAAGGCTATTTCCCGGTCTCTCCTACCGATTCACAGCAGGACATCCGAACCGAGATGGTAATTGAACTGCAGAAGCTGGGGATTGCCATCGAGGCTCAGCATCACGAGGTGGCCACGGCCGGACAAGGTGAGATTGACATGAGGTTTAGCCCTCTGGTCAAGATGGGCGATCAGCTCATGTGGTTCAAATATGTGCTGAAGAATGTGGCCAAACGGCACTGCAAGACGGTCACATTTATGCCCAAGCCTCTGTTCGAGGACAACGGCTCCGGAATGCATACGCACATTAGCATCTGGAAAGGTGGAACCAACGTATTTGCCGGCGATAAGTATGCGGGGATCTCGCAGCTGGCGCTCTGGACTATAGGTGGTATCCTGAAGCACGCGCCCGCTCTCTGCGGTATATGCAACCCGACAACAAATTCGTATAAACGATTGGTTCCAGGATTTGAGGCCCCTAACAAACTGGCCTATTCTTCGAGAAACCGGTCCGCGTGCTGCCGCATCCCTATGTACAGCGCCAACCCCAAGGCCAAGCGGGTCGAATACAGGACTCCTGACCCATCATGCAACGGATACTTGGCGTTCAGCGCGATACTCATGGCAGCCCTGGATGGAATCGAAAACAAGATGGATCCGGGTGAGCCCCTGGATAAAGACATCTATGCTCTCGCGCCGGAAGAACTCGATCGCGTGCCGTCCACTCCCGGCAGCCTGGAAGAAGCCCTCGAGGCGTTGAAAGCGGATCATGAGTTCCTGTTGAAGGGCGACGTGTTCACCCAGGATGTCATTGATAAATGGATCGAGTATAAGACTGATGCGGAGCTTAATCCTATACGGATGAGGCCCCATCCCTATGAGTTTGCTCTGTACTTTGATTGCTAGGCATTGGGGCAAACATTGGAGGCTTCTGTAGGGACAGGTCTGAAAGTCCCCCTTTTCTAAAGGGGGATTTAGGGGGATTTTTTCGGTAGGGGCAGACCCATGCGTCCGCCCTGGGTGGACACGCAGGTCCGCCCCTACCAAATCCCCCCGTACCCCCCTTTAGGAAAGGGGGGATTCGTTGCTCCGCTTTGGTAAAGGGGGATTAATGATCTCCCCTTTAACGACGGGCGATACATTGTTTATCCCGGCTCTCGTAAGTGGGATGAGCCATTTCAAGATTCATTGACGTAGGTGGAAAGGTCTGCACTGCAGTTTCGGGGTTGACAATAGTCCATAATTGGTAGGCGTTTGGAGAACCAAATGTTCTTCCGCAATGATATAGAAGGAAAAGAACGTTACGGAACGGTAATCGCGTCCTTGGGGCTGGACCCCAAAAAAGTCACACCGGAGTTCTTGAAATCTCTGGAAAAAGAATTCGGATGCCCTTTTGAAAGGGGAGAGTCACTGATTTGGGCGCAGGAGACCGAAGAACGAGCGGAGCAGATCTTTGACACTCTTACCAAAAAGTACTTTCCATTCAAGGGCAAGAGCAGGAAGCTTTAAGGGCAATTTAGGCTGCGGCGCCTGAATCCTTGCCCTTTTTGTGTTAGTATAAAACCCATTATGGCTCTACTCAGGATAGCTCAAGCTCAGATAAATACGACTGTAGGCGACTTCCGCGGCAATCTGGAGAAGATTAGCGAATGGATCGTGCGGGCCCGCGCCACGGGGGCAGACATCGTAATGTTCCCGGAGCTTGCCCTATGCGGATATCCGCCGGAGGACCTACTGTTTCGGCCGAAATTCCTTCGGGACAACCGCCGGGCCCTGGATATGTTGGCCCCCAGATGCAGGGGTTTGCTCGTAATAGTCGGTTTTGCGGATCACGTTAACGGCAAAGTGGGTAATGCGGCCGCCTTGCTCGAGAATGGGACCGTGCGCGATGTTTACCATAAGATCGAATTGCCCAATTACAGTGTCTTTGACGAAAAACGATATTTTCAGCCCGGTAACAGGTGCTCGATCTTTGAAATCAGCGGCGTGCGTGTTTCTGTCACGGTTTGCGAGGATATATGGGTGGAAGGCTCGGTCACCGAAGCGTGCGCCATCAAGAATGACGCGCAGATAACTTTAAATATATCCGGCTCTCCTTTTTACGCAGGTAAACTTGCGGTGCGCAGATCCATAGTGAAACGATTCGCAAAGGCCACAAACACTCTGGTGTGCTACACGAACCTGGTTGGAGGACAGGACGAACTGGTCTTTGATGGCGGCAGTATGGTCGTTGATTCTAACGGAGAGCTTTTGGGCTGCGCGAAATTTTTCGAAGAAGACCTCTTCGTAGCGGATATTAATATGGATAGCCTAGGCGCCAAAACCCCGCTCTGGGATATCTGCGGCCGGCCTAAGCGACTTAAATTCGAGGCCGCTACCGGGCGACCTTATCTTCGGCCTTCGGTATGTCCGGATCTGAGCAGACTTGAGGAGATTTATTTGGCGCTTGTCCTGGGCACGGGTGACTATATTCGTAAGAACGGATTCAAGAAAGTTGTTATTGGTTTGAGCGGAGGCATTGATTCAGCCCTTACTGCGGCCATTGCGGTAAAAGCCGTCGGCGCAGACAACGTGGTGGGTGTCACAATGCCGTCGGAATACACTTCGACCGGGACCCTTTCCGATGCCGCCGTGCTGGCCAAGAATTTGAATATTGAACTGATCACGTTGCCCATTAACAGCGTCTTTGAAGCTTATACGAGGGCCATGGAAGAACCGCTCAGCAAGGGAGCGCCGAGTGTGGAACTCGAAAATCTCCAGGCTCGCATCAGGGGTAATATGTTGATGACGCTCTCCAACAGGTTCGGCTGGCTTGTATTGACGACCGGCAACAAGAGTGAAACAGCTGTAGGTTACAGTACTCTTTATGGGGACACCGCCGGGGGCTTTGCGGTGGTTAAAGACGTGCCAAAGACTTTGATTTACGAGCTGTCCGAATATGTTAACGAACAGGCCGGTAGAGAGCTGATACCGCGAAGCATTATAGAACGGCCGCCTTCGGCGGAGTTGAAGCCGGACCAAAAGGATGAAGACTCGTTGCCGCCTTATTCCGTGCTTGACCCGATACTGACGGCATATGTTGAAGAAGATAAGGCCCCGGAAGAAATAGAAAATGCCGAGCCTGCTCTGGTGCGTGAAGTAATCCGAATGGTGGATCGGAACGAGTACAAGCGCCGTCAAGCGCCGCCCGGTGTGAAGATCACTCCTAAAGCTTTCGGAAAAGACTGGAGACTACCCATAACCAATCGCTATCCGGATGGCAAAATGCAGGAGCCGACCTGATGACCGTGTTGATTATTGTTCATGTTGAATCGGAAGGGCCCGGCACACTTGGGGCTTTCTTGGAATCGTCCGGCGCCGGTGTGCGCTTAGCTCGTGTTTACGCGGGGGAACGGCTCCCGGAAAATATTGATGGCTTACAGGCCGTAATTTCTATGGGCGGGCCGATGAACGTTTATGAGGAGCAAGAGTATCCGTTCCTCAAGGATGAGACGATTCTGCTGCAGAAAGCGATTGCTTCTGATCTCCCGGTATTGGGGATATGTCTTGGAGCGCAAATGATTGCCAAGGCGTCCGGCGCGCGAGTAGTTAGGTCTCCGAAGGAGGAAGTCGGTTGGAGCAAAATTTCCCTAACCGACGCGGGTCGAAGCGATTTGCTGTTCCGCGGATTACCCGCGACTCTTGACGTGCTTCAATGGCACGGAGATATGTTCGAGATTCCCGAAGCCGGGTCTTTGATCGCAACCGGCGACGATTGCCCAAATCAGGCGTTCCGGTACCGCAACGCGTTCGGCCTGCAATTCCATGTGGAAGTGACACGCGAGATTCTCGCGGACTGGTTCAAAGACTCACCGGATTTGGAAAAGATTCTCAGAACATATGATCAATTGAAGCCGGATTTGGATCGACATGCCGAGCGTCTATACAGGAATTTCCTAAGCCTCCTGAGATAAGCAGATCTCTGGCCGCCGACATTAGCAATTCCTACCAACATTGCCTTTTCAAGACTCTTGGATCCGTTCTGCCACAGGGAAGACCGAGGAGAGCGGGTCATGCGTTTCGAGCTTGAGGGCTCCCCTGTACGTTGATTTCCTACGACAAATGATATAGACGCAAGCACGAGCGAAAGATTTATACGTGGAAGGGGCGCAATCAATGTTTAGAGTTGATCAACCTATCCAATCTTGTAGTGAAGATGATCTTGGCCGTGAGTCTTTCGCTAATGCGATAGCTGAGGCAATTCTGCACTATGATTCGAAGGACAGTATTGTGCTAGGACTCTTCGGTCCCTGGGGCTCGGGAAAAACCTCAATTCTGAATTGCGTTCGTGAATACATTGCAAAGAGCTCTGAGTCTTTACCAGACAACAAAAAGCCGGTGTTGATGGTATTTAATCCCTGGACTTACTCCGATCAAAACCAATTAATCGCTCATTTTTTCAAGCAGATTTCTGTCGAACTAAAAACGAGCAAATTTGTTGAGCGGGCCGGTCAGATCGGAACGATTTTGGATCAGTTTTCCGTAATTTTTCAGCCTGTTCTGCAGGTTGCCCAATTGGCTGAGCCGAATGCGGCCTTAGCTGGAGTCGGTTTTCGAGCTGTGGGTGCAATAGGAAAATGGCTGTCCAGATTGAAACAATCGCGGTTAAAAGATGCCGAAGAGCTCAAAAAAGAATTGGATGAATTGCTCGGCAAGCTTCAAAACAAAATAATCGTGATGATCGACGATGTTGATCGATTGAATCATTTTGAAATCAGACAAGTTTTTCAACTTGTCAAGAAGCTGGCTGATTTCAAGAATACGGTCTACCTTCTTGCTTTCGACAAAAATGTCGTACTGAAGGCACTGGGGAAGGTTCAGGAAGGCATTGGAGAGCAATATCTGGAAAAGATCGTTACAGTACCCTTTGACATTCCAAATCCGGGACCGTGGGCGAGAAGGACTTTGCTTGAAAAAGGTCTAGAAGAAATTACGGGAGAGAAGCAAATAACCGAAATCCTGGACTCATATTATGGGGAGAAATTTCTGTCGTTATTCAGGAACTTGAGGGATGTGAATAGGTATCTCAACACTTTTCGGTTCGCCTGGGGACTGATTAAGTATGACATCAATCTGAAAGACCTCATGATCATAACGGCCATTCAGGTGCGGTATCCACGCCTTTATGATGCGATACGTGAAAGACAGGCTATCTTCACACTAGGTCATGAGGTCACATGGTCGATTTTGGTCGGAGACGACGAAAAATGGAAACAAGAAAAAGAGGCTGCGGCAAACTTGCTGGAGAAAACCTTGGAAGAGACATGCGATATCTCAAGCGATAGCTTGAAAGTACTTTTGCTGTGGCTATTTCCCCCTCTTGAGGAAATCTATAGTAAGGCCAATTATGGCCCGGAAGATCGGCGGCTCTGGCGAAGAGAAAAGCAAATATGCAGCTCGGCTTGTTTTGATCGCTACTTTGCGCTTTCGGTACCCAGTTTCCAGATTTCGCAAAGAGAAATTAATGAAGTTTTGTCCAGAGCAACAAGTCTCAGCGAATTTTCTGGCCAATTGAAGCTATTGGAAGACCGCGGGCTCTATATGGCCTTTATAAGCTGGCTTCGAGACGTGGATACCGGGCAGCTTGAAGCAAGGAAGATAAAGACTGTCCTAATGACATTAATGAACTCAGACCACGTTTGGGGCGGTGTAGGCGCAGTGTTCAGAGCGATCGAAAACCTGGCCCGTGGGTTGACAACATTTAAGGAAAGGTTCCAGGCAATTTCAGACGCGATATACGAGTGCAAGGACAGCTTGTACACAATGGTCTGGACAATAGGTCTCGAGCATGATTGGCATAGCAAGCACGAACTGCCACATGATACAGCTCGTCTTAATCCGGAATATGTGCTGATCCGCCCGGATCATCTCGAAGAAATAGAACGGACGGGCTCGAACAAGATTTTGGCCTGGGCGAAAGAAGGGCGTCTAATAGATCATCCGAAATTGGCAGAGGTGCTGCTGTTGTGGCATCCGTGGGCCGGGCGAGACGAGTTGTCTGCCTGTATGGAGATTCTTACGCACACAGATGAATGTTTGATAAAGTTTGTGTCTGCCTTTTTTGAGGATGCGGAGGGCAAAGACAAGTCAGATATTTTTGTAAAGAGTTGCGTCGGAAACATGCAAAAGTTCGTAAATCTGAAACTCCTTGAAAAGCGCATTAAGAACATGAAGCAACCTCGGAAATTTGACTCACTGAACGTCCCTGCAAAATTAGGCATAGAAGCCATCATTGAGTGGTATTCTTCGTCCCAGTGGCAATAGACCCACAGAATCTTGGTGACGCGAATATGCTTGCGGCTCCCAATAGGGAAAGGTGCCTTAATTAGCCCACAGCGGAAAGGGATGAATCAAGGACAGGCGCGAGCCACCGGGATGCGTGCCACGATGACAAGTACCCTTGGAATTACACTCGACCGCAGACCAGGCGTTCCTGGTTGACGCGATACTGTGAGAGTGATACCTCTTGATCCAGCAGGAAGAGTCATGCGAAGAGATGTCCCGGTCCCAAATGAAGGAGAACGACCGACGGCCTACGCCGATAGGTTAGGCTCGTGGTACGCCTCTATCGTGTCCCCGAAACACAAGAAAGAATTCGGTCAATATTTGACGCCGGGACCGGTTGCAGATTACATGGCCGGCCTTTTTGATCTCCGAGAAAATGTCGTTCGCATCCTTGATCCTGGAGCTGGGGCTGGCGTGCTGACCTGCGCGGTGTGTGAGCATCTGGCTTCAAAAAAAAGAACGACTGAGTTGCACGTCGTCGCTTATGAAAATGACGCAAACCTCGCAGCGCTGCTTGAGAAGTCTCTCGTCTACTTGAGGCAGCGCCTGCGCCTACAGGCTATTTCGCTACACATTGATTTGAAACAGGACGACTTTGTCCTCGCCTACGCAGATGAATTGCTTCAAGACTCGACCAATTCACCGTCGTTCTTTCAGGAAACGGGAAGAAGACAGAGCTTCGATCTCATCATCTCCAATCCACCATACTTCAAGATCCCAAAATCTGACCCCCGTGCCAAGGCAGCCTCAACGGTAGTCCACGGGCAGCCGAACATATATGCTCTTTTCATGGCCGTCGGCGGCTCACTGTTGAGGCCCGGGGGACAACTCGTGTTTATCACTCCACGTAGTTTTGCCTCGGGGCCATATTTCCAACTATTTAGAGAGCGCTTCTTTAACAAAATGAGGCCGGAAGCAATACATGTCTTTGAATCTCGGACGGACGCTTTCAAGCGAGACGATATTCTTCAAGAAAACATCATCATGAAGGCCCGGCGAGAGGAGGGGTGGACCGCCAAATCTGGCAAGACATATGTGTCTGTCTCATCAACCAACGGTTCAAAGGATTTCCATCGCATGCGCGAGCGCAAGATGCGCCTGGGCTCGATACTTGATATGAGAAGTTTCGATAAGGTCCTTCACATACCGATTTCTGACGATGAGGAAAGAATACTTGAAGCGCTTCGGTCATGGACAGGTCGTCTTGATAGTTACGGCCTTCAAATATCAACCGGACCGGTAGTTCCCTTTAGAGCCGTCCCGTTCTTGAAGGAAGGGGGGAGCGTTCCTGAAACTCACGCTCCGTTGCTCTGGATGCAACATGTCAAGCCTATGGCCGTTGAGTGGCCCCTGGCCGGCCAGCGAAAGCCTCAATATTTTGTCGTCGCCGACGAATCCATGAAGCTCTTGGTACCTGATAAAACTTACGTGTTGTTACGAAGATTCAGCGCCAAAGAAGATCGTAGAAGACTGGTTGCAGGCCCTCTCTTCAAGGGCCAACTGCGCTCTCCGTTAATCGGTTTGGAAAATCATCTGAATTATATACACAGGCCTGGCGGCACGCTAAATGAGGACGAAGCCAGAGGTTTGGCTGTTTTGTTCAATAGCTCAGTGCTCGACACGTACTTTCGCACTATGAATGGAAACACTCAAGTTAGCGCGACCGAGTTAAGGTCAATTCCTCTTCCGGAGTGGGATCTCATAGTAAAGATCGGTCGTAATGCGAAATCTTTGCCCGACCACGCCGAATCAATAGACAGTCTGATAGGAGGCATTGCTCGGATCGAACCTAACCGTGCTTCGAAACGGCCACTCACAAGCGATCCGAACCTTCTTCAAGAGGGAAGTCATGGCTCGGCGGCCATCGCGTAAAATAGAGCAGGCTCAAGAGATCCTCAAGCGGCTGGGACTTCCTCCCGCCCAACAGAACGAAATATCGGCTCTTACCCTATTGTCACTATGCGGCCTTTCGCCCAATGAGCCTTGGCGCAACGCCAAGAGCGAAAGCCAGACTATCTCAAAGGGGATAATGGCTTTCATTGAGGGGCATTACGGCAGGAAATACGCGCCGAACACGAGAGAGACCGTCAGGAGGCAAGTGCTACACCAGTTTGTTCAGGCGGGAATTGCTGTGTACAATCCTGATGACACTAGTCTCCCTACCAATAGTCCTCACGCCCACTACGCGCTAACTGCTGAAGCGCTCAACGTCATTCAAACCTATCGAACCCGCGGTTGGAAGGCAGCTTGTAAGACATTCCTGGCCGACAAGGGCTCATTATTGGAAAGATACCTCAAGAAAAGGTCGGGCGGTCTTGTTCCGGTTCAGTTACCCAGCGGGCAAACGCTAGATTTGTCGCCCGGCAAGCGCAACCTGGTTCAAGCCGCTGTGGTGGAGCAGTTCATCCCGCGGTTTGCCCCAGGATCGCGGTTGCTCTATTTGGGCGACGCTGCCAAGAAGACTCTCTATCTGGATACCGAAGGACTCATGGAACATGGGATCTCGATGAATGAGCACGACAAACTTCCCGACATAGTTTTCTTCGATATGGAGAAGAATAGATTGTTTCTAGTGGAGGCCGTGACGTCGCACGGACCGATGTCACCCAAGAGATTCACGGAACTGCAAGAAATGCTGTCCGAATGCAAAGCCACGAAGATATACGTGAGCGCATTTCCCGATTTTGCGGAATTCCGGCGTCACATGAAGAAGATAGCATGGGAAACGGAAGTATGGATCGTTGAAGTCCCGGATCACATGATCCACTACGATGGCGAGAAGTTTCTCGGCGCTTCTTTGTCTTGATTGGGTGGTCGGGGAATTGCTTGGGCTCGTTCAAGAGGTCTCTTGCGCCATGTTCAAAAAATTGGCTATCAGAATCGGAAATCCACTCTAATCTTAAAAATCTTTTTGGCCGGCAATTCCAGGATCTCAATGCCGGTTTCTTCACGCAATCGGCGGATTATCCGCTCCTTTTCCTCAACGGATGGAGCAATAAGCGTGAACCAGACATTGTACTCGTGCTTTCTCTCATAATTGTGCGTGACGCCGGGGCATGCGTTAATGATCTTAACTACGGAGTCGAACTTCTCTCGCGGCGCCTTGGCTGCCAGCAGAGTGCTGACGTATCCCACACGCCTCGAATCAATGGACGCTCCCAGGCGCCTTATGATTCCCGCACGCCTCAGCCTGGCAATCCGGGCCATGACCTCCTTCTCGTCCATGTTGAGTCGGGCGCCCAACACTCTGTAGGGATGAGGCTCGACAGGAAATCCCGCCTGGAGTTCGTTTAGCAATTTTCTATCCAGTTGGTCCATGTTTTGTCTCAGGAAGATATTTCGGGGAACCCTTTTTTGTGTAAAAAAGGGTTCCCCGAACCCCTCCCAAAAAACTCTAACAATATTGTGCTTGGCTGGCAAGGCTCCGGTTTAGGCTCGACTCGTCTCCTAAATTGATTCTTCTTTTCCAAATCGGAATGTCTCGCCCTTTGGGGTCAGTTGACCCAACTTGACTCTCCATCGCTGTTAAGTCACTCATAATTTAAAAGTTTTTGGGGAGGGGCACGGGGAGGGCGTTTTTACAAAAACGTCCTCCCCGTAATTCCCTTCTTCCCTTCTCCTCACTCAACCTACTCCGCTTCGAGGCTCACGGTTACCTGACCGGGGTCTATGGAGTCGATCCTGATCCCGTCCGGTTTGATTACAACCGGAACTACCAGCTTTCCGCTTGTCTTAAGCTGTTCGATGTTTATAGGTTCGGTCACAACTGAGGTGATCTTTCTGAGTTCCGCCTGGACCCCTTTGACTTGGACCTCCGCAGGCGCAATCATCACCTTAGCCTTGTCAGGAAGGGTCCCGGTGAGACTTGGCACTACGCTGACTTTCCTGATTGAAGCGGTCTCAATATTCAAGTGAAGATCTGAAGGTCTGATTTCGGATATGGCGATTCCCGGCGGGACCTGGATGTTCTTTCCGGTGATTCTAAAATAATTAAGCCCCGCGACAACATTTGAAAGGTTAACCACCGCTCTGACCGAGCCTGGATTAAGATTAGCCAGGCCCGACTCGGACCCGCGAAGGCGCACATCGATGCGTTCCATCCATTTGCCGGTGATTTCCATATCAGACGGAAGATTCGTGTACTGCAGCGGAACACTGATGCCCAATTCGGACCGTTGAGGTCCCACTACAATAAACCAGAGCAAGATAGAAGTGAACAGGGCCAGGAGTTTCAGATGCCAGTTTGACTTCAGGGCGCCAATAACTCCTAAATTAACACCCTCATGTCCGGCTCGCCCCCTGAGCAGGCCGCGCTCGAGAGCTACCCAAAAGTCTCCTTTTTTTCGATATGTCTTCAGGGCATTACCTTCGGCGATGGATACCTCACCCCGTTCCTCGGAAATGACCACGCACAAGGCATCGGAACGCTCAGACAGTCCCAGGGCCGCCCTGTGACGTGTCCCGTACTGGCTGCTCAGATGCTCGTCTCGCGACAATGGGAGTATGCAACCTGCCGCCTTAATTCTCGCTCCTGATACTAGAGCCGCTCCATCATGGAGGGGTGAGCCTTTTTGGAAGATCATCATCAACGCTTCGGTAGACAGCAGGGTTTCGAGAGGTTTTCCCTTTATTATTACATTATCAAGCCTATCCAACCGTTGGAAAACTATTATGGCCCCGATGCGCAATCCGGCCAATTCGGTTACCGCGTTTACCGTCTCGTCAATCAAATCGGCCTCGACATTATGATTGTGACGGCCGCTCAGATACCTGATAGGGGACGCTCGGTCCAGCATTTCTCGAATTTCCGGCTGGAACACGATGACGAGCACAATGATAATGGCCGCCCACAAGTACTGAAACAAAATTGAGGTAAGGACCAGGCCCGATTTGGATGCCGCGAGATAGATGATTCCCATACCGATTACAGTGGCCAGTATTTGAAACGCGCGGGTGCCTTTGAACCATGCTATGACCGCGTAGATCAGGGTCGTGATTATTGCTATATCTATTAGGTTGATTATGCTGATTGAGTGTATCAGATCTTTAAGGTATTGCATGAACTGGCTGATTTGAGACCAACAATAGGCCGGGAATTATTGCGCCGGTTTCTGCGTGAAACGGCTGGTTTCTATGAAAACCATATTTGAGAGCATTTTGCAAGAGACAGCGAACACCCCGGTTCATTGATGACATTTAACAATATGTTTCTTTTGTTGATCCTGGTAAATGGAGCGACGCGATTGAAACTACTATGGATTAGAGGTTCATGAATATGAGAATAGATTCCACTGAGTCCCGGAGTCCCAGTACAAACCAGCCAGGCAGCAAGCCCACTAATCAGCCGGAATACGCAAATATTCATTATAGTCGTAGGCAGGATTTATAATGGGCGGTCATCCGACATAAGTCTCGCAGACTCAGCTACTGCACCGAACATTCGGGATGTAGAAGACCTACAAGTCTCTACGGGATGCCATAATGTGTTGTGATTTTAAGACAATAGTTAGTCGATGAGATTGGAATTATTTCAGATTCGGATATCCACATTTCCTGTGGATAACTTGCCCGTAACCCTGTGGACAACCGTCCCGAACCCGCTAGTTTCGCATCTTTGCAGCATTCTGCGTCATCGTGGACCAGAGAAAAAATATCAATTAAATCCAATACAAAGGTAAGCACTTAAAATTTCGGGGAAGTCTTCCCAGGACGCACCAGGACTTATAAACAGGTGTTGATAAATTTTCGGACACAGTGTGATCTCCAGCCATCTAGATTAACTGGAAATTGCCGTCATGGGTCAGCGACAAATTCAGGCCATGCCGCAATCCCGCTTTAAGGGCGGATTATTGCATCAGCTCCGTTTGATGGAGGAGAAATGACTTTCAGAAAGGGGAATGCCAGGGGGAAAACTCAAAGACTCCTTTCTCTCGTCACCCCGTTGCAAAACGCGATATTATACTTGACATACCGTTGAGAGTGGGGTAGACTGTCTCCAGAAAAGGAGAAAGTCATGAGCCACTCAATTATTTCTTGGGCACCATTTCAAAGTGAAGAGGCTGCATACGCTTTCATTGAAAGTTGCCTGTGGCCTAAAGGCCCCGTTTGTCCTCATTGTGGCGCCACTACCAAAATCAAACTTCTCAAAGGTAAAAGCCATAGAATAGGGCTTTACAAGTGCTATCTATGCGAAAAGCCCTTTACTGTCAAGATGGGAACTATCTTTGAGAAGAGTCATGTTCCGTTGAGGTTGTGGCTCCAGGCGATGTATCTCATGGCTTCCTCAAAAAAAGGTGTCAGTTCGAATCAGCTTCACAGAACTTTGGGTGTTACTCTGAAAACCGCTTGGTTTATGAGTCATCGCATCCGAGAAGCTATGAGGACTGGTGACTTAGTGCCATTTGGCGTGAATGGCGGGGATGTTGAAAGTGACGAGACTTTCTTATGGAACGAACCAGGGGCAGAGATTAAGACCGGAACCGGGCATAAGCGCAAAGTCCTGGCTCTGATTGATCGCGACACTCAGACTGCGAAGAGTTTCGTTGTAGACAGTATAAACGCCAAGACCTTGGTTCCAATTCTGAAAGAGAACATTGACAAGGAAGCTCGGATGCTGACCGATGAGGCCGGGCAATATAAGTATCTGAAGGACGGTTTCGCGGATCATCGGGTAGTCTGCCATAGACGCGGCGAATATGTTTCAGCGGAAGACAAAGGAATCCACGTCAACTGCTGTGAAAACTTCTTTTCTATTTTCAAGAGAGGAATGAAAGGCGTATATCAGCATTGCGCCAAACATCATCTGCACCGCTACCTTGCGGAGTTTGATTTCCGGTACAATAATCGTTGCGGCAAGGGCATCGAAGATGTACAAAGAGCCGAAATACTCTTAAGAGGCGTCATTGGCCGACGATTGACTTATCAAACGACTAATCAGCAAAGCGGAGTCTTCGAATAATGGGAAGAAAGAAGAAACCGAAACCTGATGACCCCGAGCAATACGCCCGGTTTGTGGAAACAGCCGAGCGTATGCAGGCCCAGGGGACCAAGGAATGGTTTAAGGAGACTGTTAGGCGAATCTTAAAGGCCAAGCCCAAGCAGGAGAAAAATTCACAATAATCTTCCCGTCAAGCATTTAGCTTCATTCGTGAAGCCTATTCGCTATATCGCGCAAAAACTCACCAACATGCCTTAGAACGCTCTCCGCTCGCTCCTCGTCATAACGTTCCTTGAGATGTGCCGTATGATTGCGCCAAGCATTCTTGATGAACCGAAAGTGAGTCGCCGCTTCTGCATAGAATGGTTCATCATCTTTCCATGCGGGGCCGTGGGTCTTAGTGCTACGCGACCGGATTTCTTTCTCGATCTGATCCAATGCCTTGTTCCAATTAGTTTCAACTGAGAGATCAAGATCCGCTCCCAACGCTTTTAGACCGGGTTCCAGTGCGCGCATTGCATGGAATACACACGCGGTGTATCGGGCGAGAGCAAAGCACTTGCCAGCTTCATCCATCTCATATTCTGCGGAAAAGAACGCATTGCGAGCCTCTTCCGATAAAACTTCCTTTGAACCATCAAAATAACCGACTTTGTTAGACGGCAGAATCATTAGCAACTTCCCATAAAGTTCATATTCGAGATGCCTGCTAAGTTCCTGCGTGAAAGAGAAATAACGGCTAGCTACCAGGGAGGGGAACGCTATCGATCTTGGTGTTCCCGGCGGAACTTCCTTGTCGAAAACCTCCGTCTCCTCAAATATGATAGTTCGCAGCTCTCGGGCGCTGATTAGCGAAGTTGGGAAATCTAGGCGCTCTAACTCATCACAAAGAAAACTGACGCGCTCCTTCATCAACTCATATTCGCGCACGGGAATGCGGAACCATGGTACATTACCCGCCCGATGGGCCAAGTTCGATAACCATGAGACGGAGACAAGGATCTTGCCGAAGTCGATAAATTCCATCAGTTCCCACAAACTTATGATCTTATAGGCTTGAAGCGGATTATCTTCGCTCAGCCCCTTGCCATTTGGCAAATCAAAAGCTAGATTATTCAAAATAACCCCCGTTTTCGCGGTATGTCAAGTATAATATC